>Ga0209273_10000362_pt1 | contig 62503 bp, 65 predicted proteins | sample tdAd471_FD_187126 | JGI IMG/M metagenome (GOLD analysis project Ga0209273, IMG submission 187126) | Marine sediment microbial communities from the Atlantic coast under amendment with organic carbon and nitrate - tdAd47.1 (SPAdes)... | ecosystem: Environmental > Aquatic > Marine > Coastal >...
CGAGGCATCCGCCGGCGACGACTACGACATGATGCGCGAGGTTCTGGAGCGCCGTTTTTCCCGTGCGCTCAAGGAAGACCCGGACCGGACCAAGGGGCAGTGGCCCGATCTGGTTCTGGTCGACGGCGGCAAAGGGCAGCTTTCCGCGGCGCAGGACGTGTTCGCGCAATTGGGCATAGACGACGTGCCGCTGGCGGCCATCGCCAAGGGGCCGGACCGGAATGCCGGGCGTGAAAAAATCTTCCTGCCGGCGCGCAGCGAGGCGATCCAGCTCGGCCACAAGGACCCGGTGCTGTATTTTCTGCAGCGTATCCGCGACGAGGCGCACCGTTTCGCCATCGGCACGCATCGCGCCAAACGCGGCAAACAGGTGCATAAATCGATCCTCGACGAAGTGCCGGGGATTGGCGCCAAACGCAAAAAGGCGCTGCTGCATCATTTTGGCGCTGCGCAATCGGTTGCCAACGCAGGCGCAAAGGATCTCGAGGCGGTGGATGGGGTGAGCCGGGCCATGGCCAAGAAAATCTACGACTGGTTCCACCCCGAGGACTGAGCCATGCTTTACATGATCATTGAAACGTTCGACGCGGGCGCCGAGGCGGTCTATGCGCGATTTCGCGACAAAGGCCGCATGCTGCCCGCGGGGCTTGAATACGTAGATAGCTGGGTGTCCGAGGATATGCGGAAATGTTTCCAGATCATGAGGTGCGACGCCCCCGGCCTGATCGACACATGGATATCGCATTGGTCCGATCTCGTCTCGTTCGAGGTCGTGCCCGTGCTCGCCAGTAACACGGCGCAGAAGCAATTTTCCGACGCGGGGCAGGTTTCAACCCGGCCCGGAAGCTGATAGAAATGTCTCCCGTGGTGGCAAGCACGCTGCCCGGACATTCACCCCTGGGACATCGGGCATGCTGACAAAGATACCGAATATGCTGACGATTGGCCGGATCGGCGCGATTCCGCTGCTGGTCGTTGCGTTGATCTTTCTTGAAGCACCGATGGCCAACTGGATCGCGTTCGCCCTGTATACGGCGGCATGCGTGACCGATTTTTTCGATGGCTATCTGGCGCGCGCCTTGAAACAGCAATCGGCCTTCGGCCGGTTTCTCGACCCGATTGCGGACAAGCTTCTGGTGGCATCGGTGCTGCTAGTGCTGGTCGGCGTCGATCGGATCCATGACGTCACGGTACTGCCGGCGGCGGTCATTCTGTGCCGCGAGATATTGGTGTCGGGATTGCGCGAGTTTTTGGCCGAGGTCCGCGTGCCGATGCCGGTGACGGCCATGGCGAAGTGGAAAACGGGCATTCAGATGCTGGCGCTCGGCTTTTTGCTGGTGGGACCGGCCGGCCCCGATTTCGGCCCCCTGACGACGACCGAGGTCGGCATCATCGGGCTATGGGGTGCGGCGCTGCTGACGCTGATTACCGGCGCCGATTACCTTATTCTCGGCATTCGCCAGATCGCCGCTGTCGACGACAAGGTGGCAAGCGGGAAATCCGTTGCCGGTACAGAGAGCACGGGCAAGGGTGACGGCGGAAAAATACAGACCACCGGTTGAAACCAGCATTGCGCCGTCCGATGATATTCACCACATATAATGAAAAGGCCGAAACGGTCATAGAGGGCATCCGGGCATGAAAATTTTTGGTTTCGCGGGCTGGAGCGGGAGCGGCAAGACTACCTTGGTGAAGGCGGTCATTCCGGCCTTGATTGCGCGCGGCCTGAAAATTTCAACCATCAAGCACACACACCACAATTTCGACATCGACCGGCCCGGCAAGGATTCGTTCGAGCACCGGACCGCAGGGGCCCACGAGGTCGTTATCACCGGCGCGCAGCGTTGGGCGCTTTTGCACGAGAACCGGGGCGAGCCGGAGCCGAATATCGATCAGATGCTGTCGCACATGTCGCCGGTCGACCTGGTCCTGATCGAGGGCTTCAAGTCCTATCCGCATGCAAAGATGGAAGTGCACCGCCCGGATATCGGCAAACCGCTTCTTTGTGTCGATGAACCGTCGATTGTCGCGGTTGCATCGACGACGACGCTCGATGTGGATATTCCGCAAATTGACCTGGACGATGTCGAGGCGGTCGCGAATTTCGTGATTGAGTTCTGTGAACTGCCGGCAGAGCGGCGGCATGGCGCAGCTTAAGGACGATTGCTTTGCGTTCGGCGATGCGCTGGTGCCGTTCGACGACGCCATGGCCGATCTTGCGGTCCGGCTCGAAACCGTCGTCGATACCGAAACGGTTCCGTTGATCGAAGCTGCGGGGCGGGTTCTCGCCGACGACATCGTTTCGGACCGCCACGTGCCGCCGCACGATAACAGCGCCGTCGATGGCTATGCGGTGTTTTTCAATGATCTGAGCGAAGGTGCGGAAACCCGTTTGCCTGTCACGGGCCGGGTTGCCGCCGGTCACCCACTGGGCCGCGACGCGCGCCCGGGCGAGGCGGTGCAGATATTCACCGGTGCACCGATGCCGGACGGCATGGACACCGTGTTCATGGAAGAAGACTGCACGCGCGACGGCGACGATGTCGTTTTGCCGGCGGGGCTGAAGCCGGGGTCGAACCGCCGGTTCGCCGGCGAGGACGTGAAAACCGGCGATGTCATCGTCACGGCAGGAACCCGCCTGCGTCCGCAGGATGTGGGGCTTGCGGCGTCGGTCGGGCGAAACGAGTTGGAGGTCTATCGGCCGCTCCGGGTTGCCGTGTTTTCGACCGGCGATGAAGTGCGCGATCCGAGCGGCGATGCGCCGGAAGGCTGTATCTATGACGCCAACCGCTTTGCCGTCATGGCGATGCTGGATCGGCTTGGCGCGGACGTGACCGACCTTGGCATTCTGCCGGATGACGAAGCGGAAATCGCAGCGGCGCTTTCGCGTGTTTGCGAAGATCATCATGTGCTGATGACATCGGGAGGCGTTTCCGCCGGCGAGGAAGATCACGTTAAGGCAGCGGTCGAACGGCTCGGCAGCATTCACTTCTGGCGTCTGGCGATCAAGCCGGGTCGGCCGATTGCCCTGGGCCAGGCCGGCAACGCGGCGTTCGTCGGTCTGCCGGGGAACCCGGTCGCCGCCATGGTGACGTTCCTGATGGTGGCGCAGCCGATGCTTCGGCGTATTTCGGGTGAAACCGGGTATGTGCCCGTGCGGCTCAAGGTGGCGACGGATTTCGCCTATAAAAAGAAATCCGGACGGCGCGAGTGGGTGCGGGTCGCCTTGGGGGCGTCGGCGGACGGGACCCCGGTCATTTCCAAGCATCATTCCAGTGGCGCAGGCATATTGACGTCGATGGCCGCGGCCGACGGACTTGCCGAAATCGCCGAGGACGTCGAGCGGTTGGAAGCCGGTGCGACGGTGACGTACATTCCTTTCAACGGCCTGTTATAGAGGTGCGCTCTTGAAAATCCTTTACTTCGCATGGGTGCGTGAACGCGTCGGAACGTCGTCCGAGGAAATCGATTGCCCGCCGGGCGTCACCACGGTCGGTGAACTGGCGGACTGGCTCGCGGCACGCGGCGGCGGCTATGCCGAGGCCTTCGAGAGCGCGGCGCTTGTTCGCGCCGCCGTCAATCAAGACCACGTGGACGCGGCGCATTTGATCGGCAATGATGATGAGATAGCGTTCTTTCCGCCGGTAACCGGGGGCTGAGATGATCCGCGTTCAGGAACAGGACTTCGATCTGGGAACCGAATTGAAGGCGATGAGTGCCGGAAAGACGGGGATCGGCGGGTTGTGTTCGTTCGTCGGGCTGGTCCGCGACATGGCTGGCGACGCGGAAATCGGCGCCATGACACTGGAGCATTATCCGGGCATGACGGAACGCGCGCTTGAGGAAATCGAGGCGGAGGCGCACGCGCGTTGGCCGTTGGACGCGACGTTGATCATTCACCGTTACGGGCGGCTTGAGCCGGGCGAGCAGATCGTTCTGGTCGCCGCCGCATCGGCACACCGCGAAGCCGCGTTCGAGGCGTGTCACTACTTGATCGATTTTCTCAAGACTCGGGCGCCGTTCTGGAAGTTGGAAGAAACGCCCGATGGGCCGAAATGGGTCGACGCACGCGCCAGCGACGATGCCGCGGTGGCACGCTGGGCAACCACCGAAGGCGGGAAATAGTCATGGCCAGAGGCAGCGACGAGGACAGGGACGGCACGGATTATCGCGCGCCGATAAAGGCGTATGAGAATCTCGAATTCCTGCATGGGCAGGACGGCCGGACGATCCGGATCCTTTCCGAGTACCTTGAGCCGGAAGCGCGGTTCCAGGAATACAACATCGCCGATACCATCGTTTTTTTCGGCTCGGCCAGAATCAAAAGCCGTGAAGATGCCGAGAAGCATTTCGATGCGGCAAAGCGCCACAACGGAGACATGATCGAAGCCAATCGGATATTGCACATGTCGCAATATTACGAGGCGGCGCGGACGTTGGCGCACCGGTTGACCGAATGGTCGAAAACGCTGGAAGGATCGCGCCGGCGTTTTGTCGTCTGCACGGGGGGCGGACCGGGCATCATGGAAGCCGCCAACCGGGGCGCGTCGGAAGCCGCCGGGATCAACATCGGCTTGAACATTTCGCTGCCGCACGAACAGCACGAAAACCCCTATGTGACCCGAGAGTTGGGTTTTCAATTCCACTACTTCTTCATGCGCAAGTTCTGGTTCATGTATCTGGCCAAGGCGATGTTGGTGTTTCCGGGGGGCTTCGGGACAATGGACGAGTTCTTCGAAACCCTGACATTGATGCAGACAGGAAAGCTCAAAAAACGCGTGCCGACGGTGTTGTTCGGGAAGTCGTTCTGGGAAGATGCGCTGAACCTGGATGCGCTCGTCGAAGCGGGAAATGTCTCGCCGGATGACCTGGACCTGTTCCTGACCACCGATGATTTGGACGAGGCTTTCGACTATGTGACGGCGGAGCTGACGCAACACGCGCTCGGTGAACCCGGCGGTATGCTATAAGCCAGCCTATTGCCGAAAACGGTCAACATGCTTACCCTAATTAACGGAATTTACCCAGAAAGGGGTGTGGCGCTTGCCTGAGAATATCTATTCACGCTTGTATCAGTCGGGAGAGGTCATCTTCCGCCGCGGCGAGCCCGGGGACCACGCCTATTTTATCGAACGCGGCGCAGTTGATGTGATCATCGAGAAAGATGGCGCGGACTTCGTCGTTGCGCAACTCGGCCCGGGCGAGATCATTGGTGAAATGTCGATGATCGACGATGCGCCCCGGTCCGCCGATGTGGTGGCGACCGCCGACACCGAATTGATCGTGATCCAGCGCTCGCGCTTCATTAAGCCGCTGACGTCCGCGGATCCGATGATGAATTTGATCCTGCGCATCGTGCTGACGCGTTTCAGAAGCGCTCAAAACCGCTATTCCGGCCTGGATACCGGCGGTGAGGGTCAGAATAGCTCGCTCGAAGAAATTCGTGAAATGGCGTTTCAGCGGATTCATGACGAGCGCGATCTGCTGCGCGGCCTCGAAGCGCGCGAATTCCAGATGCACTATCAGCCGATCGTGTCCCTGCAGAGCGGCAAGATCGCAGGGTTCGAGGCGCTGATGCGTTGGCAAAAGGAAGACGGGTCGTTCGTTTCGCCGGGGCAATTCATCCCGTTGGCGGAAAATACCGGGCTGATCGTCGAGCTTGGGCGGTTCGCGCTGGAAACGAGCCTTGCCGACCAGAACCGCTTCGTCGAGGCCTTTGCCAAACAATTCCCGGACACGCCGTTGCCGTTCATGAGCACCAATGTGTCCGGGTTGCAGCTTTCCGATCTCGACGAGATCGACCGCATCGGCGGGATTATCCATGCCAGCGGCGTGGACCTGGAGCAGGTAAAGCTGGAGATCACCGAAACGCTGATGGTCGAAAACCCGGATCATGCGGCGGATGCGCTGAAAAAGCTCAAGGCGCTGGGCATTTCCCTGGCGATTGACGACTTCGGGACGGGATATTCCAGCCTCAGCTATCTGCACATGTTCCCTCTCGACACGCTGAAAATCGACCGGGCCTTCGTCAACAGTATGGACGAGACGGAAAACAGCCGGCGGATCGTGCACTCGATTGTCGGGCTTGCGCTGGCGCTGGATATGGACATCGTCGCCGAGGGGATCGAGACCGCTGCCCAACAAGAGCGGCTGACGGCGCTGGGCTGTCACTTCGGGCAAGGATATTTCTTTGCGAAGCCGCAATCCGCGGCGGACGCTCTGGCGTTGATCGAGGCGGGGACGACCTGGTCAACTTAGACAGTTTCAAACACTTTCCCTGGATGCCAAAATTTCCTGAATGGACGGAGGACACAGATGAAGTACGCCCTCGGTGAGGACCGAGTTACAACCCGTGGCGACGATTATTGGATCGCCCCCAATGCTTCGGTTATCGGCAAGGTCACGCTCGAAGCGGGGGCCAGCATTTGGTTCGGCGCCGTGCTGCGCGGCGACAACGACCCGATCATTATCGGCGAAGGCTCGAACGTTCAGGAAAACAGCGTCCTGCATACCGACCCGGGCTACACCTTGCGGCTCGGCAAATATGTGACCGTCGGTCATATGGCCATGTTGCATGGCTGCACGGTCGGCGACAATTCGTTGATCGGAATCGGTGCGGTCGTGTTGAACGGGGCAAAGATCGGCAAGAACTGCATTATCGGCGCCAAGGCATTAATCACCGAGAATACGGAGATTCCCGACAATTCGCTCGTCGTCGGTGCGCCCGGCCGCGTCATCCGCGAGCTTAAGGCCGAAGCGATTGCCGACTTGACGCGGACTGCCGAGCACTACGTTGAGCGCTGGAAGCGCTTTAAGACAGAAATGGTTGAGGACGGCGCCTGAAATGTTTCCTATTGATCACTTTTTTCGTGCCGCACAGCGGTTCCCGGACAAGATTGCCGTCCGCGACGGCGAAACCGATATTACGTACGCCGACCTTGCCCGGCGCACCAATGCACTGGCGGCGGCGCTGCAGTCCATCGATCCGGAACCGCAAACCCGTGTCGGGATCTGCGGCTACAATACGTTCGAACATCTGCTGGCATGGCTTGCCGTGTTCGCGTCCGGCAAGACGTGGGTGCCGCTCAATCCCCGCAACGGCAAACCGGAACTGGACCGTATCTGCGAGGTCACGGATCCGAAGATCGTCGTCGTCGACGCCGAGTGCTGGGACAAGGTAGACACGCCGAAGGCGACGCGCCTTGTCGGCAAGCCGGGTGACGGCGCGGAAGGGTCGAGCATCGAGGCGCTTGTTGCGCAATTCGATGGCGAAATGCCGACCCGCCATGATTTGGATCTCGACGATCTGCAGGCGATCAAGTTCACCGGCGGCTCAAGCGGCCAGCCCAAGGGCTGCATGCAGACCTACCGCGTCTGGAACTCGTGTGTCGCGTCGATGCTGCACGAATTCGATTTCGACGGAGACGATCGGAACTTGTTGGCGGCGCCGATGACGCACGGCACCAATACGCTGATCATGCCGACCTTTGCCGTCGGCGGCATGCAGGTCTTCATGGGGCCGTCGAAACCGGCAGCGATCATCGATGCCATGGAGCGCGACGCGATCACCAGTGTGTTCCTGCCGCCGACCGTGATCTACATGATGCTGGACGAGCCGGATATCGAAAAACGCGATTTTTCCGCAATGAAGCACCTCATCGTCGGTGGTGCGGCGATCCGCAAGGACGAAGTGCCGCGCGCCATGGCGGTTTTCAACAATGCGCTGGAGACCTGTTTCGGCCAGACCGAGGCGCCGCAGATCGCGATATGCATGCGGGCAGCCGACTGGGCGAAGCCGGAAAACCTGGCGTCGACGGGGCGTGCGACATTCCTGACGCGCGTCGAGACGATGGATCCGCAAGGCAACATCCTCGCCCCCGGTGAGACAGGGGAAATCGTGCTCAAGGGCGATCTGGTGATGAAGGGCTATCTCGACATGCCGGAAAAAACCGCCGAGACGATTATCGACGGCTGGCTGCATACCGGCGACATTGGCGTGATCGACGAGCGCGGGTTCGTCTTCATCAAGGATCGTATCCGTGATGTCGTGATTACCGGCGGGTTCAACGTCTATCCGAGCGATGTTGAGGCCGTGCTGGGGCAGCACCCGATGGTCAGCGAGTGCGTGGTCTTCGGTATTCCCGACCGGAAATGGGGCGAGGCGTTAACCGCAGCGGTCGAGGTGCGGCCCGGCAGCGACGTCAGCGGCGAGGAAATCGCGGCTTTCGTCAAGGAGCGGCTGGATTCCGTGAAGACGCCGAAAATGGTGCATATCGTCAATGAATTGCCGCGCTCGCCGGTCGGCAAGGTGCTGCGGCGCGAGGCGAAAGTCATGTTCACACCGGCGGATGGAGAAAATACACAATGAGTGGTCCCGGTAAACCGACAACCAGACTGGCAACGCACACCAACGACGAGCTTTACTACCGCGACGACGGTCTTGTCTCCGAGTTGATGGGCAAGGTCTCGTTCACGGAAATGATGTTCATGCACATCATGGGCCGAAAAGCGACGCCGGGAGAGATCGTCATTCTCGACGCGGTGCTGGTGACGTTGATGGAACATGGGCTAACGCCAAGCGCGATTGCGACACGGCTCACCTATCACTCGGCGCCCGAGGCGTTGCAGGCAGGTGTTGCGGCAGGACTTTTGAACGTCGGATCGCAATTCGTCGGGACCATGGAAAACGCCGCCAAGCTTTTGATGCAGCTTCTCGAGGACGAAGACGGGTTCGACGTCGCGGCGCGCCGGGAAATCAAGGCCATCCGCGCCGCGAAGCGGCCGTTGCCGGGGTTCGGGCATCATCTGCACAAGCCCGACGATCCGCGCACGGCGCGACTGTTCGAGATTGCACTGTCGCAGGACGGGATCGACGGCATCTACATCGACGCCATGAAGAAGCTGTCGGCGATCATCGACGAGGAACTGGGGCGGCACCTGACCATCAACGCGACCGGCGCCGTCGCCGCGGTGATGCTGGAGATCGGCGTCGAGCCGGAAATCATGCGCGGCTTTTCGGTGATAAGCCGAGCCGCGGGCCTGGTTGCGCATATCCGCGAGGAACAATCGGTGCCGACGGCACGTCATATCTGGGACGTGGTCGAAGAAACCGTGCCGTACGTCGGCGACGCCCCCATCGAAGATCATTGAGGATAAGAATATGTTCTGGAAAACCCACGAGCCGCACGGTCTGCCGCACGATCCGTTCAAAAGCTGCGTGATCCCGCGTCCGATCGGCTGGATTTCAACGATCGGCCCGGACGGTGTCGGCAATCTGGCGCCGTATTCGTTTTTCAACGGCGTTACCGGCGATCCGCCCATGGTGATGTTCGCCAGCGGTGCACGCTCGGCCGATGCGCCCAAGGACAGTATTTTCAATGCCGAACAAACGGGCGAGTTCGTTTGCTCGATGGTGTCATACGACCTGATGGATGCGATGAACGGCACCAGCGCGGCGTACGGGCCGGAGATCGACGAGGCCGGGCATCTGGGGATCGAGATGGAAGCCTCCGAGCTGGTAAAGCCGATGCGCGTCAAGGCGGCGCCGATCCATCTGGAATGCACGTACTTCAACACCATGGAGTTGCCGGCGGACCGCAACGGCGCCGGAAACGCGATCTGTGTCGGGCGTGTTGTCGGCGTGCATATTCGCGACGAGTTCCTGAAAGACGGGCTGGTCGACGTGCAGAAAATCCGTCCTGTCGCCCGGCTCGGCTATATGGATTACACAAGCGTGCAGGAAGTTTTCACACTGGACCGTCCGCGGCTCAAGCCGGCAGCGGAGTGACGCGGTCAGATAATATTACCGACGATGCGGGCAATGCGTTCGCGGACAATGCCTGATATTTCGCTTTGTGATGTATTGCGCCCACCGGCGTAGACTGCGACGCCGGTTTGAATGGACCTTTTCAGGCTTCGTTTGGAACGGCTCTTGTCTTCTTCCTGCTCTTCGTCGGTTTGCCTGCTGCGGCTGAATGTTATGGTCTTTGACGGTTTGCTCGTGGAACGGTCGGTGACTGTTGCGACGGTGACACTCGTAACGATGATGTAAGTGTCATCGGTGACGTAGCTGCCGATTATGCTGCCAAGGGTGGCGCCGGATACTGCGCCGATGCCCGCGTCGGTCCGTGTCGTGCCGATGCTCGCGCCCGCAAGGCCGCCCGAGGCAGCCCCCAGAAACCCGTATTCGGCGGACATGTTCGTCTGTATTTGGCCGCTGTATCGGACGTTGACGTCGATAAGAATACCGAAATCATCTTCTGCCGTCGGTTCGAAACCGATATTTCCATATGCGCGCTCGATTTGCGAACGGAACCGATGAAGATCGAAGGCGGTGTCGCCGGATGTGTTGCGGATGCGTACTTTGATCTTTTTGTTTTTATGGAACGACGCATCGGTCACGATATTGCGCTCGACCGTCGAGCCGATCATCAGGCCGCTGCCGTCTTCCTGTTTGACCATGCCCAGCCGCGTCGTCGGTGCACCGATGCATCCCGACAGTGTGAGCGCGAAAATGGCAGCGCTTAAAATCAACGAGTGGGGCGTGGCCTGAAAATATGTACGGATGAACGTCATTGCTGTCTCCTATGACCCGCCAAGGTTTTCTGTGATGAAGCGCTGCGCTTCGGAATGATGGATCGAAAAGTTGAGGTTCTGGGCGCCCTGGTCGATCCTGATCCAGGAAACGACAGAGATAACATAGTCTTCGAGAAACACAGGGCCCCCAGAATTGCCGTTGCTGATCGCCGCGTCGACCTGCACGAACAGTACGTCGGAGCCGGAGTTTAGATTGGCGCTTTTCTCTCGTCTGACGGCGCTGACGATGCCGCGCGTGATGGAAAATTCATACCCTTTGGGGTGGCCGATGACTTCGACGGTGCTCCCGAGCTCGATCTTGTTCTTGTTATAAAAACGTACGGGTTTCCCTCGGCTCTGGACTTTAACCAGTGCAAGATCAAGCACGGCGTCACGGGCGATCACCTTGCCGAAGGTTTCCTGTTCATCGTGCATTTTAAGCTCGACGAACTCATTCTCGTCGACGACATGATAGTTCGTCATCACGATATCCGGACGAACAAAGAATCCGGTCCCAAGTCCGCTGCCCGCGGTATAAATCGCGACGACGCTGTCAAATCGCGGATCGTTGGCGGTGCTCTCCTCAAAGGTGTTTTCCTTATATTTGGCGATCGCCGTATTCCGGTCTTTCAGCATTTCCTTGCGCAGCGCGGTGATGTTCGTCATGCGCTTGGATTTGGCGCGATTGGCGAGATAATGATCGATAAGTTGGCTCAGTTTTACGCTCGAAGCGGCTTTTTCCCAATCAGCAACATCAGCTTCACCGTCGTGCTTGCCCGCAAGATTGTTCGCATCCGGGTCCGTACCGCTGATGCCGTACGCGACCTCGAAGCGTTCGTTCTCCGTGACGTCGAATGTGGATTTGAAGTACCGCTTACTGGCCTTGTCGATGACGTAATAGTGCACGGTCATCGTCTTTGATGCATCGACCGTGGCCACGCGGTACTGATAAGCCGCTTTGATCGGCACTTCAATCATGGTCGGCGTCGAGCTCAATTGCCCCATGACATTCTGTAACTCATCCTGGGCTTCCTGACGCTTTGCATCGGCAGCAGCCACGGCGATGATTTTCCCCATGCAACCGAGGCCATAGCAGTATTGAGCCTGAGCCATGCTAACGTTCATGGTTTCGGATTGTACGCGCATTTGTGTCGCCGTGACCTGGTTCTGCAATTGCGTGTACTTCGGGTTGGATTCCTGTTTGTAACCAACGATTTGCTGCGAGGTCCGCCCGCTCATCCGGCCGATTTTTCGTCGCGCCTTTGCCAACGCGACGTCGAAAACGATGAGATAATCGGCATTGTCTGCAGTGGTGCTCTCGAATGCGGTATCCAACTCGCTTTTTTCGATATCGAAGGGAAGGTCGACGTCGATCGATGCCGGGAATTCAATCTGCCCCTGATTGAGAAGTGTGCGGCTTGTTACCTCCACAAAACCGACCTTCACGCTGTCCAGCTTCTGGACATCGAAACCGGATGATCTTGCTTCCGAAACGATGCTCAGAACGTCAGCGAGTTTGCGGTTCTTCTTTGGCAACGCATCAAGTTTGGCATTTACATAGGCGCGGCTAATGACTTTCCAGGTGTCTGACGAGACATTGGATTGCCCGATTTCGCTGGCGAACCGGGATATTTCTGCACCGACGCGACCCTTGAGAACGGTTTGGAGAGCCGTTGGGTTCTCATTAAAGAACTCCCGCGGGCTGCTTGATCTTGGGTGAATGGAAAAGAAGGGTTCGCCGGAAAAATGGTCGTATGCAGCAAAATCGGCGGCTGCGGAAGCGTCAACCTTCTTGCGAAGTGTGTCGATCCTGGTTTTCAACTCAGTGAGTCCCTCAGGGCGATAGCCTGGATTTACGAAGACTCCGTCCTTGGGGATGATCGCGTGAATACGTTCGGCGGTTTGCAGCTTGCGGCGGACCGAGTCCCAGTTTGCGACGTCCGTAGGCCACGCAACCGGCTTCAGGTCGGCCAGCGTCTCGGAAATATCCGTTTCGAATGGCGTGCTGACGTTCGCAACGACGCCGGCAATCAGACTTTTCGTTTCCGGATCTTCTTGTGCTTTGGCATCGAAGTATTCGCGTTGTTCTTCGTATAGGATCGACGCGTCGCTGAAGTTTCCGGCGGTCGTTAATTCTTCCAGATGGTCTTTCTGGTCAAAAAACAATGTATAGCTGTCTTTTGCCACACGAAAATTGCTGCTTGAGCCATCGGGGCTGCCGGTCCCGGTTGTCTGGCACCCCGTCATGAGCAGCGTGAACGCCAAAGCGCCGCAGAGAAGCAGCTTTTTCTCTGAAAACCTTGTCATATCGCTTCGATCCTGAATTTTATTTCGATCATGTTTACACGTTTAAGGCCATGTTAAGCGAGAGCCGGGTGATTTGTCGATACATCCGAATGGTGTTCGTCTGCATTTGCCCTATGCAAGGACGTGAGCTATTTTTTCGGACCACTTCAGGGAGGACGAAAAAAAATGCCCGAAACCATCAAATTGACAGCGGCCGACGGCCACACGTTCGATGCCTACCGCGCGGACCCCGACGGCGCGCCCCTTGGCGGCATCATCGTGATTCAGGAGGTGTTCGGCGTGAACGTGCACATCCGCGATCTGGTCGAGCGCTGGGCGGCGGTCGGGTATACGGCCATTGCGCCCGCCCTGTATGATCGCTGGGAGCCGGGCTTCGAGGTCGGGTATGAGCCCGCCGATATCGAGCGCGGTCGGGCGCACAAGGCAACCGCCAACGAACACCTGGACAGCGTGATTGCTGATGTCGATGCGGCGCGCGCGGCCATTGCCGATGTCGGGCGGATCGGTGCCGTCGGTTACTGCTGGGGTGGTTTCGTAACCTACGCGGCGGCGTGTCGTTTGGATATTCAGGCCGCCAGCGGTTATTACGGTGGCGGCGTTCATGAAATCGTTGGCGAAACCCCGAAGTGCCCGACGATCCTGCATTTCGGCGACAGCGATGCGTCGATCCCGATGAGCGATGTGGAAACCGTCCGCGCTGCCCAGCCGGACGTGGGCATTTATATTTATGAAGCGGGGCATGGCTTTCACTGCGACATGCGCGGCAGCTATGACCCTCGTGCGGCGGCCGTCGCAGGGATGCGCACCACGCAGTTGTTCGAAGCCGCCGTGCGGCGCGGGGAAAGCGTATGAGCGACCAAGTGGCGACGCCGGTGATCGGTATCATCGGCGGCAGCGGCCTGTACGACATCGACGGCCTCGAGGACGCCCGCTGGGAAGCGGTAAGCACGCCGTTCGGTGAACCGTCGGATGAAATCCTGCGCGGTACGTTCGACGGTGTCGAACTGGCGTTTTTGCCGCGTCATGCGCGCGGGCATCGGATCCCGCCGTCGGAGTTGAACTATCGGGCCAATATCGATGCCCTGAAGCGCTTGGGCTGCACCGAAATTCTGTCGCTATCGGCGTGCGGTTCGCTCAAGGACGAATTCCCTCCGGGGACTTTTGTGGTCGTCGATCAATTCATTGACCGCACGTTCGCACGAACCAAATCGTTCTTCGGCGAAGGGTTGGTGGCGCATGTCGGCTTTGGCCACCCGGTTTGCTCCAGGCTCGGCGATGCGCTGACCGACGGTCTTGCCGCGCTTGATATTCCGCATGCCCGGGGCGGCACCTATCTGGTGATGGAAGGGCCGCAATTCTCGACGATTGCGGAATCCAATCTTTATCGCTCGTGGGGCTGTGACGTTATCGGCATGACCAACATGCCCGAAGCCAAGCTCGCCCGCGAAGCCGAGATGTGCTACGCGACCGTCGCCATGGTCACCGATTACGATTGTTGGCATCCGGACCACGACCACGTGACCGTGGATGCAATCATCGCCGTGCTGGTCGGCAACGCCGACAATGGACGTTCGCTGATCAAGGAAGTCGTGCCGCGCCTCAAGGGGCGGACGGAACTGTGTCATCAGGGATGCCACACGGCGCTGGACAACGCCATCGTGACGCAGCCGGACGCCCGCGACCCGGGCCTTGTCGCCATGCTCGACGCCGTCGCCGGACGCGTATTGTAAGGAACGATCATGAAAGTCGACGGCGTACCCTATCGCACCATTTGGCTGGCCGAAGACGGCTGGGCGGTCGAGATCATTGATCAGACGCGACTGCCGTTCGATTTTGTCACGGTGCGGCTCGAAAACGTCGATGACGCGGCGGTGGCAATCCGTGACATGCTGGTTCGCGGTGCGCCGTTGATCGGCGCGACGGCCGGGTATGGCATGGCGCTGGCGATGCACGCCGACGCATCGGACGCACATCTGGGTGCCGCCCACGACAAGCTGCTTGCGACGCGCCCGACGGCGGTCAATCTGCGTTGGGCGCTGGATGAAATGACACGTCTGTTGCAGCCGCTGTCCGAGAACGAGCGCACGGCTGCGGCGTACAAGCGGGCCGCGGAAATTTGCGACGAGGATGTCGAGATTTGCTCGTCCATCGGCGATCACGGGCTCGGCGTCATCCGCGACATTCATGCAAAAAAGGGTGGTGGCAGCGCACCGGTCAATATCCTGACGCACTGCAATGCCGGATGGCTGGCGACGGTCGACTGGGGCACGGCGCTGGCGCCGATCTACAAGGCGTTCGACGCCGGTATTCCCGTGCATGTCTGGGTCGACGAGACGCGTCCCCGCAATCAAGGCGCCAGCCTGACGGCGTGGGAACTTGGCAAGCATGGTGTGCCGCTGACGGTCATCGCCGACAACGCCGGCGGACATCTGATGCAGGAAGGCCGCGTCGACATGTGTATCGTCGGCACCGACCGCACCACGGCGTCGGGCGATGTCTGCAACAAGATCGGCACGTACCTGAAGGCGCTGGCAGCGGACGATAATGGCGTGCCGTTCTATGTCGCGCTGCCGTCGCCGACCATCGACTGGACGCTGGACGACGGCATGGACATTTCGATTGAGGAACGCTCGGCGGATGAAGTCACGAAAATCCAGGGCAAAACCGAAGCCGGTGACGTGGTGACGGTGGAAATTGTCCCCGAAGGCGCAAAAGGCGGCAATCCGGCTTTCGACGTGACGCCGTCGCGGCTGGTCACCGGGCTGATCACCGAGCGCGGCGTGTGCGCGGCCTCGAAAAGCGGCCTCGCCGGTTTCTTTCCTGAACGTACCTGATCGCGCGAACGGCCACCGAAGGGTGGTTTGAGTGCTTTTAACAACAACGGATGAGCATCATGAAAATCGTCATTACCGGCGGCACCGGGTTCCTTGGACGGCTTCTTGCCGAACGTGCAACGAAGCGCGGCGACCAGGTCACCCTTTTCGATATCGCCATGCCGCCCGGCGGCCTTGGCGCGCTGGACGGTCAGGTCGAGGTGGTGACAGGTGATATCAACGATGCGGCAACGCTTGGGGGCGTGATCGCCGGCGCCGATGCCGTGGTGCATCTGGCATCCATGGTCAGTGCCGGATCAGAAGCGGATTTCGACGCCGCCATGCGGGTCAACATCGACGGTGGGCGCGCCGTGCTTGACGCCGCGCGCGCGAACGGCTCGCAAACGAAAGTACTGTTCACGTCGAGCCTGGCGATTTTCGGCGGATCAGCCATGCCGCCTGCCGTAGACGGCATGACCCGCCCGGTGCCGCAGAACACCTATGGCATGACCAAGGCGGTGATGGAATTGTTGATCAACGACATGAGCCGGAAGGGATACATCGACGGCCGCGTCGGACGCCTGCCGACGGTCATCGTGCGTCCCGGAAAGCCGAATACGGCGGCGTCGAGCTTTGCCAGCGGTGTGATCCGCGAGCCGCTGACCGGCGACGTCTGCGAGCTTCCCGTCACCCGCGATCTGCAACTTTGCGTCGGCGGCTACAGAACCGTCGCGGACGGCTTGATGGTTCTGCTGGATGCCCCGGCGGCGGCGTTCGGCGATGACCGGGTGGTGAACTTGCCGAACATCACCGTCAGTGTCTCGGAGATGATCGCGGCGACGGAAAAGGTCGCCGCCGACAAAGGCATCGCGCTCGGCACCATCGCGGATACGCCGAACGAGACGGTGCGCACGATTGTCGGCAGTTGGCCCGTGGCGATGGATGCCACGCGCGCCCTGGCGCTTGGGTGCCCGGTGGACACCGAGCTTGCACCGATCATCGAAGCGTTCGTGACGGACTATCTATCCGAATAGCACCGTCGCCCTGAACTCTATTCAGGGCCCATGAGCCGCGGTGCTGTTACTTGAAGGGTATGGATCCTGAATCAAGTTCAGGATGACGGTGATTCCGGGCTGATCGCTAACCTTCGGCGACGTCCCGCGCCATGCGGGCGGCGAGGCCGATATAGGCTTCGGGATCGAGCAGCGCATCGATTTCGTCTTCGGAAAAGGCCTCCGTGACGTCGGGCATGCGCATCAGGGCGTCCTTCATGTTGACGTCTTCCTTGAACGCGGTCATGCACGCGGCATGTAGCAGATCGTGGGCCGTTTGCCGTCCCAGCTTCTCGCCCAATGCCATCATCACCGCTTCGCTCAGTGTCAGGCCCTTGGTGATGTCCAGGTTGCGGCGCATGTTCTGGGCGCGGACATCCAATCCGTCGCAAAGAACGATGGTCTTCGCCAGCGCGGCATCGGCCTGGCAAACGGTGCGGCTGATGAATTCGCGTTCGGTGTTGAGCGCGATTTTGTCGCGTTCGTTCTCGCTGACCATTGTCTCGAACGCCAGCGAAACGCTGGAGCGCACCGTGCGCACCAATCCGGCAACGCTTTCGCAGATCGCGGGGTTGCGCTTGTGCGGCATGGTCGACGAGCCGACCTTGCCGGCGGGATAGGGTTCTTCGACTTCCTGAAGCTCGGTCTTCGTCATCAAAAACAGCTCGTTCGCGATCTTGCCGCAGGTGCCGGCGATCATGGCGAGAACGGATACCATTTCGACAAGCCGGTCGCGTGCCGTGTGCCAGGTAATGGCGGGCTCGGCCAGTTCGAGGTTCTTCATCAACTTTTCCCGCACCGCGAATCCCTGATCGCCGAGCGCGGCCAGCGTGCCGACGGCGCCGCCGAACTGTCCAACCAGCAGGCGCGGGCGCATTTCGTCGATCCGCGTCTGATGACGCCGGACTTCGTCGAGCCAAATTGCGGACTTGTATCCGAACGTCACCGGTTGTGCGTGCTGACCGTGCGTGCGCCCGGGCATGGCTGTCGCGGCGTGGGTCACGGCGTGATCGACAAGGCAGGCGGCCAGCGCCGCGAGCCGCGTATCGATAATATCAATGGCGTCCCTGATCTGCAGAATCATGCCTGTATCGGTGATATCCTGCGTGGTCGCGCCCCAGTGCGCGTATTCTCCCAGCCCGTCGGGGCATTTCTCCGCAATCATGCGGACCAGCGGGACAATCGGGTGTGATGTCTTGTCCATCGCCAGTTTCATTGCGGCAAGGTCATAGTCGGCTGCATCGCCAGCGTCGCGAATGGCTTCGGCGGCGGCAGCGGGGATAATGCCTAGTTCGGCCTCGGCTTCGGCCAATGCCACTTCAACGTCCAGCCACGCCTGTACGGTCCGCCGGTCGGAGAATACGTCCCGCATCTCGGCGGTTGAAAACTGATCGCGGAACAGTTCGCTGTCGATCACATAGGCACTCATGAAAATCCTCCCGGTTGACGTTGATGCCATTCAATCACAGGCGAGTAGGCATGGAAAACATCTGCTGCCTATCGGGACAGAATTTCCGTCGATGCCAGGTTTGTAATGATATTGGCGCAAAAATAGTGACATAACTACATAGGTATGTAACTAGTTATATATGAAAGATGATCGATCCGCTTTGTATGTCAACGCCACCGACGCCAACCAACGCTTCTCGCGACTCTTGGCGGAAAGCGAGCAGGGCAACGACGTCATCATCACCAAGCGGGGACAGCCTGTCGCACGATTGGCGCCGGTCCATGCCGAGGCTCGGCCGACACCGCCCATTGGTTCTCCCATGCTGGGCGATATCCCGGATCTGGACCTGCGGAAATCCTTGATCGAGACATGCCGGAAAATGAACGCCGTCGGTCTGAACCAAGGGACCAGCGGCAATGCATCTATCCGCGTCGACGGCGGGCTTCTGATTACCCCGTCCGGTCTGGATTACGATAAAACGGAGCCGGTCGACATCGTGAAGGTCGATATGGAGGGGAAGGTGCTGCGCGGTCATCGTGCGCCGTCGAGCGAGTGGCATTTTCACTGCCGGGTCATGGCGGCCCGCCCCAAGGCCGGGGCGCTGTTGCATACCCACTCGATCAATGCGACGACGCTGGCGTGCCTCAGCCGCTCGATCCCACCATTCCACTATATGGTCGCGGTCGCCGGGGGGCGTGACATCCGGTGCGCACCGTATGCGACGTTCGGCACAGAAAAGCTGGCCGACGCGGTGCTCGAAGCGCTGGACGGACGGCTTGCCTGTCTGATGGAAAACCACGGCATGCTGGTGCTCGGCCGCGATATCGAGGACGCTTTCAAACGCGCCGTCGAGATCGAGACGCTGGCTGAGCAGTACCTGAAGGCACTGGCCATCGGCACGCCAAAGCTGCTGACCGTCGGCGAGATGGAGGTGGTCCTTGAGAAATTTAAAAACTACAGTGCCTGGGCCGATCCGAAGAAATGATGCGGTGGCAAAGCCATATCGCTAAGTCAGGTCGCTGAAGTATACGAGCCGCGGGAGCCGAGAAGAGAATGAAAATACCCGAATTGCCTTTCACGCTCACGGACTGGGACAAGGTCGAGCCCGTGGTTTACCCCGGTGAAACGGGGGAGGCCGTGTGGCGCACACTGGAAATCGGCGATATCCGGGTGCGGGTCGTCGACTACTCGCCCGGATACCTGGCCGATCACTGGTGCGACCGCGGGCATATTCTGTATGTGCTGGAGGGCGAGCTGACGAGTGAATTGAAAGACGGGCGCAGTGTCGTGATGACGCCTGGTATGAGCTATCAGGTATCGGATTTCGGCGACTCACCGCATCGCTCGCGGACCGAGAAAGGCGCCAGGCTGTTCATCGTCGACTGACGGCTGTGAACGATCCCGCACATAAAAAAGCCCCGGTCGCAAAACCGGGGCTTTTCGTTTGGGCTGGCCGGCGAACTGTTAGTGCAGATCCGACCAGATTCTCCGTTTCAGCGCATAGAGCATGGCCGTCAGGACGATCAGGAACAAGATCACCTTGATACCCAGGTTCTTGCGGTGTTCCAGCTCGGGCTCGGATGCCCAGGCCAGGAAGGTGCTTACGTCGGACGCCAGTTGGTCGGTCGTCGCTTTGGTGCCGTCCTCGTATTCCACGGCATCTTCATAAAGCGGCGGCGCCATGGAAATGGCATGGCCCGGGAAGTAGTGGTTGTAGTACTTGCCTTCCGGCAGCGCGAAGTCGGCGGGGGCCGTTTCTTCGTACCCGGTAAGCAGCGCATGCAGGTAGTCGGCCCCCAGCGGGAAACCGGACGGCTGCAGCATCGAGACCCGGATGGCGGAATCGCCGCCCGAACCGCGTGCCTTGGCAATCAGCGACAGGTCCGGCGGGGCTGCGCCACCGTTGGAAGCGGCCGCTGCCTTGGCGTTCGGGAACGGTGCCGGCCAGCGATCGGCAGGCGTCGCCGGACGGGTGAACATGTCACCTTCTTCGTTCGGACCGTCCTGGACTTCGTAATTGGCGGCAATTGCCTTCACTTCGTCCTCGCTGTAGCCGAGCGCTTCCAAGTTACGGAAAGCGATCAGGTCGAGCGAATGGCAGCTTGCGCAGACATTGCGGAATACCTGAAAGCCCCGTTGCAGCGCGGCCCGGTCATAGGTGCCGAAAATGCCGTTAAAGGACCAGTCCTTCGACGGTGCTTTCGGACCGCTACCGGATGCCTGAGCGGCACCGGCACCGGTAAGGATGGCTGCCCCAAGTGCAATGGCGGTGAGGGTTTTTGTCATCTTCATGGTCTTACTCCGCCGCCTGGGTTACCGAAGCCGCGATACTGTCCGGGAGCGGTTTCGGACGCTCCAGCACGCTGATCAGCGGCACGATGATGATGATGTGGAAGAAATACCAGAACGTGGAAATCTGGCCGATAAGAACCAGCGCCCCTTCCGGTGCCTGACCGCCAACCCATCCGAGGATGATGCAGTCGAGGACGAAGACCCAGAAAAAGAAGCGGTTCATCGGACGGTATTTCGACGAACGAACCCGCGAACGATCAAGCCACGGCAGAAACAGCAGCACCAGGATCGACGCGAACATCGCGATGACCCCGGCCAGCTTCGCCGTCATCAGCCAGCCACCGAGCGACATGACCTGGTAGACCCAGTAGTCGCTCGTGAAGGCCCGCAGGATCGCGTAGAACGGCAGGAAGTACCATTCCGGCACGATGTGCGGCGGCGTCACCAGAGAGTTCGCCATGATGTAGTTGTCGGGGTGCCCGAAGTAGTTCGGTGCGAAGAAGATAAAGAACGCGAAGAAGATCAGCATGATCCCGAGACCGTACAGATCCTTGATCGTGTAGTACGGGTGGAACGGGATCGTGTCCTGTTTCTCGTCCTTGATTTCAACGCCGGTCGGGTTGTTCGAGTGGTGCATGTGCAGCGCCCAGAGGTGCAGGAACACAAGACCGACAATCACGAACGGCAGCAGATAGTGCAGCGAGAAGAACCGGTTCAGCGTCGGGTTATCGACGACGAAACCGCCCCACAGCAGTTGCACGATCCATTCGCCGACCAACGGGATGGCCGAGAACAGGTTGGTGATCACGGTGGCGCCCCAGAAGCTCATTTGGCCCCACGGCAGCACATAACCCATGAACGCGGTCGCCATCATCGCCAGCAGGATGAAAATCCCGATCATCCAGAGGATTTCGCGGGGTGCCTTGTAGGAACCGTAGTACATGCCGCGGAAAATATGGATGTAGACGACGATGAAGAACATGCTGGCGCCGTTCATGTGGATGTATCGGATCAGCCAGCCGGAATTGACGTCGCGCATGATGCGCTCGACCGAACCGAAGGCCATGTCGACATGCGGCGTGTAATGCATCGCCAGCGTGATGCCGGAAACGATCATGATCACGAGCACGATGCCGGCCAGCGAACCGAAGTTCCAGAAGTAGTTCAGGTTCTTCGGCGTCGGATACTGATGCAGTTGCGAGTCCAGGAAAGAAAAGACCGGCAGACGATGCTCGATCCAGTTCACGACCCGGCTGTTGGATTGGAAGTTCGAGGTTCCACTCATAATTTTTATCCCCCTCAGCCGATCAACACGCTTGTGTCGCTGGTGAATTCATAGGACGGCACCGGAAGGTTGCTCGGTGCCGGACCCTTGCGGATGCGCCCGGACGTGTCGTAGTGCGAGCCGTGGCAGGGGCAGAACCAGCCGCCGAAGTCGCCTTTGGCGTCGCCTTGTTTCTGGCCCAGCGGAATGCAGCCAAGGTGCGTGCAAACGCCGACCATGATCAGCCATTCAGGTTTTTGCACCCGTGCGTCGTCGCTCTGCGGATCGGGAAGATCGCTAAGCGGCACCGCCTCGGCTTCGGCAATTTCTTCCGGTGTGCGATGGCGGATGAACACAGGCTTGCCGCGCCAGATCACCGTGATGCTTTGCCCGACGGCGATTTGCGAGATGTCGACCTCGGTCGAAGCCAGCGCCAGCGTATCCGCCGCCGGGTTCATCTGATCGACGAACGGCCAGACGGCAATCGCAGTGCCGGCAGCGCCGACAGCGACTGTGCTCCAAATAAGGAAATCGCGGCGCGTCTGATCGTCGATTTCTGCGCCGCCACTCGTGGGTTGGCCCGCATGGTTTGCGGTTTCGCTCATGGAAATTCCCCTCGATTGACCAATTACCCGTTGCCGCCGAAACGGCAGTTTGTTCTTTCTGCGTGCCTGCCCGCTCACCCCGGGACGCGGCCCACGTCGATATGGTACGTATACGCCCTCGCTTGTTTCAAGCATGCGGCACCGATACCACAAATGACGCCTCCGAAAAGGGTCCGGAAACGCCCAATCGTTATACTTGATGACCCAAACGTTGCAAGGGTTTAGATACTCTGCAATACCCGCAATCAAGAGAGTGACAGGCATTTGCAGCCGCTCGGACACGGCGCGTGGGGAACGGAGGGACGCTTTGCACGATTCGCCATTGTCATTGGCCCTTTATCAGCCGGATATTCCGCAAAATGCCGGAAACCTGTTTCGCACGGCGGCATGTTTCGGGATTCCCGTGCATTTGATCGAACCGGCGGGTTTCGTGCTTTCCGATACGAAAATGCGCCGCGCCGGTATGGATTACATGGCGCATGTCCTTTTAACGCGCCACAAAAGCTGGGATTCGTACGTGCAGGAGCGGGCACCGGGGCGGCTCGTCCTGCTGACCACCAAGGGGGACTGTGACCTGGGCGCGTTCACCTTCAACGCCGGCGATACGCTTTTGCTGGGCCGTGAAAGCGCCGGTGTGCCCGACGAGGTGCATGCAGCCTGCGATGCCCGGGTCTCGCTTGCCATGGCGCCCGGGCTGCGCTCCATGAATGTAGCCGTTTGTGGTGGCATCGTGATGTTCGAGGCACTTCGCCAGTTGCAGGCGCTGCCGCGCTAAACCTATAAAGTAGCGCCGTATTTTTCCGGGAGAGACTGAATGTCCGAAGCGCCGACCGCAGATGTGCCCGCAGATGCACCATATGGGCAAGAGCATAAGGACCGCGCCACCGCCTGGTTCGCGGAACTTCGCGACCGCCTGTGTGCGCGCCTCGAAGAGCTCGAACAAACGGCGGTGCCGCACGAATTGAACGAAGCCTTCGCACCGGCGGCGTTCGAGCGCACGTCGTGGGATCGCGACGGCGGCGGCGGCGGCACCATGGCGGTTCTCAGGAACGGTCGCGTCTTCGAGAAGGCGGGGGTCAATATCTCGACCGTGCACGGCGAGTTTTCCGAGGAATTCCGCGCCCGTATGCCCGGCGCGGACAAGGATCCGCGATTCTGGGCGGCGGGGGTTTCCGTGGTTATCCACCCGCGCTCGCCGCTGGTGCCGATTGCGCACATGAATACGCGGATGATCGTCACCACGCAGGGCTGGTTCGGCGGCGGCGGCGATCTGACGCCGGTCTTTCCGGAAGAGACGGAAACAAAACGCTTCCATAAGGCGTTCGAGGATGCCTGCGCGCCGTACGGCGACGATTACTACGCGCGCTTCAAGAAATGGTGCGACGAATACTTCTATTTACCGCATCGGGGCGAGGCGCGCGGCGTCGGCGGCATCTTTTACGACAATCACGCGACGGGTGATTGGGAGACGGATTTTGCCTTCACCCGCGATGTCGGTTCCGCCTTCGTCGACGTCTATCCCGATATCGCCCGAGACAAGATGAACCTTCCATGGGCGCCGGAACAGAAGCTGGCGCAGCGCATCAAGCGGGGCCGGTATGTCGAATTCAATCTGCTGTATGACCGCGGCACGATCTTCGGACTGAAAACCGGCGGCAATGTCGACGCCATCCTGATGAGCCTGCCGCCCGACGTCGCGTGGCCATAATCAATTGCAGGATGATGCCTGTTGCCGGATCAGATACGAAAGCCCGACGAACGCCGGGTAGGGGTGTGTGATCAGCCTGACCGGGATGCGCGCGAGGTAGTCGCCGAACCTGCCTTTGTCGACAAAACGGTCCGCGAAAACTGACGCTTTCAACGCGTGCGAAAGGCGCGGCAGGATGCCGCCCGCGAGGTACACACCGCCCGTCGCCCCGTGCGCAAGCGCGAGGTCCGACGCCGCCGTGCCGAGAAACGCGAAAAACATGTCGAGCGCGGCGGTGGCGTTTTTATCGCCTCTTGAAGCGCGGGCCGTGATTTCGGCGGCGTCAATGTCTTCGCCGCCGAGCCCCCGGTAAATATTTTCAAGGCCCGGACCGGACAACACCCGTTCCCAGGACACATGGCCAAACCGTTGTCGCAGCGCGTCGGCAACGGTCGCTTCGGCGGGCGTCCGGACGGCCACGGTCGCGTGTCCGCCTTCGGTCGCCAGCGTAATACGCCGCGCACCGTCGGGCACCAGCAACGATACACCAAGCCCCGTTCCGGCCCCGAGCACCGTGGCGGGGCCGCCGGGCGCGCTTTCTCCGACGCGAACCGCGACCGTATCGCGCGCCGTCAGATCGGGCAGGCCGAGCGCAATGGCCTGAAAGTCGTTGATCAGATCGACACGCGAAACGGCGAGCGTTTCGGTAAGCGCGGTGGCATCGAGTGTCCACGGGTGGTTCGTCATGTCGACGCGACCGTCCGCTACCGGTCCGGCGACCGAAATCGCGATGCGGTCGGGAAGTGCTTCAAGGCCTTGCGCCTCGGCATAGGCATAAAACGCGTCTGACGGCGCGTCGAAGTCCGCGCATGCCAGCGTCTGTGCCTCGTTGATCGAACCGTCACCGCTCAGAAGCGCGAAGCGGGCATTGGTGCCGCCGATGTCGACGATCAGGCCGATTGGCGCTGCCGCGTCGGCGCTCATTTCTTTTTGCCGGTGTCGGCCAGCGCCGCCAGATAACACTGGCACCAGTTGTCGAGGCTGTTCGAGCGGATGACCTTCATCATGTCCTCGCGCCGGTTGCGGCGTTCGTCGAGAGGCATTTCAAGCCCCCGCGCCATGGCTTCGGCGACATCGTCGATATCGTAAGGATTGACGATCAACGCGGATTTCAGCTCCCGTGCCGCGCCGGCGAAGCGCGAAAGGACCAGAACGCCGGGGTCGGACGGGTTTTGCGCCGCCATGTATTCCTTGGCGACGAGGTTCATGCCATCGCGGAGCGGTGTCACAAGGCCAACCCGGCTGGCGCGGTAAAACAACGTCAGCCGGTCGCGCGGGTAGCTCTTGTTGATGTAATTGATCGGCACCCAGTCGATATCGGCGAAGCGGCCGTTGATGTGACCGGCGCTGGTTTCCAGCTCGTGGCGGATTTCCTTGTACTCCGCGACCTCGCCGCGCGACGGCGGCGTGATCTGAAACATCGACACTTCGCTGCGAAAACCGGGATAGCGTTCCAGCATACGTTCGAACGCGGCGAAACGTTCGGGAATACCCTTTGAATAATCAAGCCGGTCGACGCCGATCATCCATGCCTTGTCGCCGTGCTGTTCGCGCAGCCGACGCCCCCAGGACAGTTCCTTCGGTGCGATCGGGCCCTCGAACACCGTCGGGTTGATGCCGATCGGGAATACGCCGACTTTCAGCGTGCGGCCGAAAACCTCGACGGTGCCGGATTTGCTCACCTTGCCGCCCGCTTCGTGAACCACATAATCGTTGAATGCGCGCATGTCGTTTTCCGTCTGGAATCCGATCAGGTCATAGGCGGTCAGCGCGGTGATCAACGCCCTGTGTGACGGCAGATAGGTCAGAACCTCCATCGCCGGAAACGGTGTGTGCAGGAAAATCCCCATGGTTTGCGTACAGCCCCGCTTGCGCAGCGCCTCGCCCAGCGGGATCAGATGATAGTCATGCACCCAGATACGGTCGTTCGGCAAAAGCCGTCGGCGCAATCGGTCCGCGAACAACTCGTTGACGGCCTGATAGCGCGAAAAGAACGTGCGGCGAAACGATGTCAGGTCGAGACGGTAATGGAACAGCGGCCAAAGCGTGCGATTGGCGAAGCCATTGTAGTATTCGTTGTACTCCTTGCGCGACAAATCCACGGTGACATAGGTGGTTTTGCCGACCTTGGTTTCCTTGGGCGCATCGCGCATGGCGTTGCCGACTTTGCCGCTCCAGCCGAACCACACGCCGCCTTCGTTTTCCAGCGCTTCCTTGAGCGCGACGGCCAGTCCGCCGGCCTGCACCTTGCCGCCCTTGACGTCGGGGACGCGGTTGGAGACGACGACAAGCCGGGACGGCGCCTGCTTTGCGCCACGGGAATTGTTCTTCGTCGTTGTTGCTTGTTTCACCACGGGTCTAGAAGGCTTCCTTCCACGACTTGCTGAGTTCCATCGCCGAATTGATCAGGCCGACGAGGGAATACGTCTGCGGGAAGTTCCCCCACAGCTCGCCGGTTTCGACATCGATGTGTTCGGACAAAAGGCCCGCCGGGTTCAGATTTTCGAGCATGGTTTCGAAGACCTTGCGCGCGTCGTCGCGGCGGTCCAGCTTGACCAGCGCATCGATGTACCAGAACGTGCAGACGATGAAGGCCTTTTCCGGTTCGCCGAAATCGTCCGCCTTTACATAACGGAAAACATAATTGCCCCGCTTGAGGTCTTTCTCGATGGCCGCAACGGTGCCGGCAAAGCGCGGGTCTTCGGCATCGACAAAGCCGAGTTCCAGCAACAGCAAAAGACTGGCGTCGACGGCGTCACCGCCCCAGGCATCGGCAAAGCTGTCGCGCTCTTTGTTGTACGCCTCGTCGAGAATATGCGTGCGCACCCGGGTCGCTTCGTTTCTCCAGTAATCCGCGGGCGCTTCCAGGCCAAGGTGATCGGCGATGCGCGCCAGCCGGTCGATCCCGGCCCAGCACAGCACGCTTGAATACGTATGGATGTGGGCGTTGCCACGCAGTTCCCACAGGCCTGCATCCGGTTTGTCGTAGAGCGCGCGGCATTGCTCGCCGAGGGGTTCCAGAAACTTGAACAGCGTTTCATCGCCCTGACGTTTCAGCCGCTTGTCGAAAAACACCTGCGTCACCGACAGAATGACACTGCCGTAGACATCGTTCTGGATGTGCTCATAAGCCTGGTTTCCGCGTCGCACCGGGCCGGTGCCGCGATAACCGTCCAGCGTTTCGACCTTCTGTTCCGTCAGTTCGCTATTGAACGACAGCCCATAGACCGGTTGCAAATGGCCGTTCCGCGCCGTTGCGACAATGTTGTTCAAATATCCGAGGTAGCCTTCCATGGTCCGTGTGGCGCCGAGACGGTTGAGCGCGCTGACGACGAAATAACCGTCGCGCAGCCAGCAATATCTGTAATCCCAGTTGCGTTCCGAACCCGGGGATTCCGGAATTGACGTGGTCATCGCCGCGACGATGGCGCCGGTTTCCTCGAAATTGCAGAGCTTCAGCGTGATCGCGGCGCGGATGACCTGGTCCTGCCACTCGAACGGCAAGGACAAATACCGGCACCACTCGCGCCAGTAATCCGACGTTTTTTCGAAGAAGTCGCGGGCGACGCCGGAAACCGCATCGTGCAACGATTCGTCCGGCCCGATAATCATGCTGGCAGGGCCGTCGAGAAGAAAATCGGTTTCCTTCAGAATGTGCGACACCGGCAGGTCCGTGGTGCAACGCAAAACGCTGCCCGACGTCAGATAGCGGATGTGGTTCGAGCCGCGTGTCGTTTCGACGCCCGATGCCCCCCAGTCGCGTGCCGGGCGAAGGCGGACCTTTATGCGCGGGCGGCCTGATACGGGGCGCAAACTGCGCACGAACATGGTCGGGCGGAACGATCGGCCGAGGTGTTTGAAGCGTGGTGCGAAGTCGACGATTTCCACCGCATTGCCTTTCCCGTCATGCAGCGTCGTGATCACGACGGCGGTGTTCGGGACGTACCGTTGTTCGCTGTGCGTATGGCCATCCAGCAGAACGTCGAAAAAACCGGGGTCCTCGCCGGACCGGCTGCGCAGCAGATCGCAAAAAGCCGGATCGCCCTCGAAGTCCGGGAGACATGCCCAGTTGTAACGTGCGTTGCGGTCCAGCAAAGCGGCAACGGTGCCGTTGCCGATCATGATTAAATCGAGGTCGCTCATGTTTTGATTTTTTCCCGCTCGTTGCCGCCGCTCAAGGACGCATTCGTTATTTCACCAAATTCTTTCAGCCAGTCGCGCACGGCGCCGACATCTTCCAGAGTTGCCGTTGCCGCCGTCGGGCGGCGAGGACCGACACACACCGATATGCCGCCCAATGCGTTGACGGCGACAAAGCCGTCCTCGTCGGTGACGTCGTCGCCGATGAATATCGGCGTGCGGCCCCGAAACGGCGTCGCCCGCATCAGGGTTTCGACGGCATGCCCCTTGCCGATCCCGGCAGGCCGCAATTCGCGCAGCATATGCCCCGAAAGCGTTTCGAAAGCCGGGCCGAGCCTTTCCTGGGCTTCGGCGACGGCTTCGACGACATCGGCCTCCTTGTCCGGCGCACGCCGGAAGTGCACGGCGATGCACGGTCCCTTGTCTTCGATCAATATGCGCGGATCGTCGGCGAAGGCCTGATGCAGGTGTGTTCTTTCAGCTTCGAGCGCGGCGACATGACGGGCATGGTCCACTTCGGCGGCGGTCACGCCGCGAATATCGAACCCGTGCAGACCGGCGGCGGGAAGCGTGAGCGGCGCAAACAGCCGGTCGATGTCGGCGAGCGCACGGCCGCTGATCATTGCCAGTGCGCCGTCGAGGTGGCGGTACGCGGCGTCGAGCGCTTCGACGAGGGTGGCCGGGACCTGCACGCCGTCGGGTGTTTCGGAAAATTCGAGAAGAGTGCCGTCAATATCGAGAAAGAGCGCCAGCGCACGGCAATCGCGTGTCTTGAGGGCGTCGGCAAGGGGGATCGGCGCGGCCATGCTGCACCGTAGCAAATCCTTGCGGCGGCACAACCTTGCTTGGCTCTTGCGTCCGCCGTCCGCTTCTGGTGAACATGGTGCGCTGACAACAAGGAGATCGGGCAAATGGGTATTGAGGGAATTGGCCTTGGCGGCCTTTTGATTTTGATCGCAGACGTTTACGCCATCGTCAAAACGCTTGGCAGTACGCATGCATCCACGGGCTCGAAAGTGTTTTGGGTGATTCTCATCCTGCTGCTGCCGATCCTTGGCGTAATCTTCTGGTTTTTTGCCGGGCCGCGGGACTGACATTCGCGCATGGCACAGCAGGGTTATTCAGCGACATTCATGCGGGGCGGCTCATCGAAGGGTGTGTTCTTCCGCCACGATTCACTTCCGGACGACATTGCGGCGCGCGACAGGATTTTCCTGCATGCGCTGGGCAGCCCCGATGCATACGGGCGCCAGTTGAACGGCATGGGCGGCGGTGTGTCGTCGTTGTCCAAAGCGGTGATCGTAGGACCGTCGTCGGTCGATGGCGCGGATGTGGATTACACTTTCGCACAGGTCGTCATCGACAAACCCGAGGTCGATTATTCGGCGACCTGCGGCAACCTGTCGTCGGCGGTCGGCCCGTTTGCCGTGGATAGCGGACTTCTGAATCCGCACGAAGGCCAGCAGACGGTCCGCGTCTACAACACCAACACGAAAAAGATTTACCACGCCACGTTCGAAGTTGCGGACGGTGTCTTTCAGCCCGCCGGCGGGTTCGAGATTCCCGGCGTCAGCGGCACCGGGTCGCAGATCCGTCTCGACTATCTCGACCCCGGCGGCGCGACATCGGGCAAATTGTTGCCGAGCGGCAACGCCACGGATGTGCTCGACGTGCCGGGCGTCGGTGAAGTCGAAGCCAGTCTTGTCGATGCATCGAACGCGGTCGTTTTCGTCGCTGCCGAGCGGTTCGGCAAGACGGCAACGGAAAGCGTTGACGATCTCGAAGCTGATACGAAATTCATGGCCGATCTGGATGCCGTCCGGCGCGTTGCCGCGGTCGCCATGGGGTTGGCCGAAACGCCGGAAACGGCCAAGCTCGGCAATCCGAAGATCGGTATCGTCGGCAAGGCGGCGGCAGGCGTCACGCTGGCCGGGACCCGTTTCGCCGCTGATGACTGCGATCTTTCCGCGCGCATCGTTTCCATGGGGCAGGTGCATCGCGTGCTGCCGCTGACCGGGGGCATGTGTCTTGGGGTCGCCTGCCGCATCCCGGGCAGCGTCCCGAACGGCCTCGTCCGCGAACAGTCGGGTGATCTGCGCCTTGCCAATCCGTCCGGCGTGCTGCCGGTCGATGCCAACGTGGTGAGCGGCGCCAATGGTGTGGCGGCGGAAAGCTGCACGGTGTATCGCACCGCGCGCCCGTTGATGCTTGGACAGGTGCTCGTGCCCGGATAATTCCGTGCGTGATGCGCATCACAGCTAAGCACTTTAAATAAAAGATAAATTCAGCTTCCTGGGGAATGCCTAATGGGGGCTGAAATGTCTATGCCTACTGGACCTGCGATTGGAAGTATCGGTGAGCGCCGCCGGCATCAACGTTTGCCGCGTCCGCAACTTTATCTGCGCGTCGGCGGGCATACGTTCCGCACCGTCGAATGGAGTTACGGCGGCCTGGTCATCGAGGACCGCACGGGGCTTTTACCCACCGGTGCGTTGCTGCGGATCGACGGTCTCGCGGACGAGGAAACCTACCGGCATGTGCAAGCGCCGTACCAGGTCGATATCCGTGCCCGCGTGGTGCGTGTATTGCCGGCGCAGAAACAGGCCGCGCTGACGTGCCTCAAACTCGACAATGCCGCCTATCGTATTCTCAACGAGATCGAAAACGGCGTCATGCCGGCGCTGGCCGACCGAGCCTGATCACACCTTTCATCGCTTCCGGATCGACCGGTTTGCCTTTGCGGTAGATCGCGATTCGGCCTTCGCGCGCCAGTTTCTGCGCGACCCGGCGCGTCGGCTTCATGGCGCTGCGCCATTCTTCGCCCCGCTCCGCGCGTGCCGCGTCCGATGGGCAGATGGTCTTCCCCGGTGCGCACGCTTCGATCAAACGAAGAATATGCACGCCGAGCCGGGATTCCAGATCCCCGGTCGGGGTGCCGGTTTCCGGGGTGTCATTCATCGAACAAATGCCGCCACGCATCCCACCCGATCACGTGTTCGGCAACAATCGCATAACCGCCGCTGCGCGGGTGTACGCCGTCACCTTTTTCGTAATGGCTCGACCAGCCCGGATCGGACGCAACCAGCGTGAAAATATCCAGATACGGCACGCCAAGCTCTTCAGCGACCTGCTTAAACATGTCCGACAATTGCGCGTTGCGGCTGGAAGAAAGAAAACGTTCGCGCCCGGGCGCCGACGAAAAGGGCATGTCGTCGTCGTTGACGGGGGGCGGTCCGATCCAAAGCGTCGGCAGCCAGTCCTTTGCCTCGCTGATCATCCGCCTGGCCGACGCGACGGCATCTTCCGGGGAATTGCGAAGCTCGCCTTCTTGCATCGCCATGTCGTTGCAGCCGAAAGAAAACACCAATGCGGCCGGGTTCTCTGCGGGCAGCCGGGCCTCGGCTTCGGCCCGCCAGCGCGCCTCGATCATCGTCGTGGTGTCACCGCGGATGCCGGTGTTGTACATGGTCACGTCGTGACCGGCTTCGCGCTCACGCTGCATGACCCGCCCCGGCCAGCCGAGAAATTTTTCGTCGCCGGTGCCGAGCACCAGGCTGTCGCCGATAAAGCAAACCCTTAGTTCCGTCATGTATCCGTCGTTCCTCTGTTTTCGATTATGTCTTCCAATTGCGCGAGGCAGGCGTCCCGGTCGGCGGCAAAGCCACCGTCGGTCCACCAGTCTTCGAGTGCCCGCAAGTGTGTGCCGATCTCCGGGCCGCGCGGGACGCCCAACGCCTTTACGTCCTCGCCGTTGACCGGGAGTTCCGGCGCCTGCCAGGAAAATGCGGTTTCCAGCGCCTGTCTGCGGGCCGCGGTTTCTTCGGTCGGCAATTTCGCTTCATCGGCAAGGCGAGCAGCCCAGGCAAGGATCAACGCATCGCCGACGGTTTCGTTGCCGAGTTTCTTGATGCGGGGCTGAATGTTGGTGACCGAGTCCGCAACCTTGAACAGTGGGGCGAACTTTTTCATACGGATCAACCGGTCTGCTTCCTTGTTCGACAGTCGCAGACGTTTCGCCACGCCGACGCCATCGCAATCGGCGGCCAGCAATGCGCCGAGGCGGCGCAGCCGGTCGGGTTTCAGGCCCTCGATGATGACGCCCCGCGATGCCAGCCATGCGGCGGCGCGCAGCGTGCCGATCTCGGTCGCTTCGGGCAGGATGACCTCAAGCACATGGGCATCGCGCATCATGATGAAGGTGTCCGCCGGTTCGCCGGCGGCCAGCGTGCGCAGCAACTCATGGCGTACGCGCTCCGCCGAAATGCCGGAAAGATTCTCCGCGTGTTTGCGGCAGGCGCTGAACGCGGCGTCGTCGTACGGCTGGCGGCCGAAATGCGCGAAAAAGCGGAAATAACGCAGTATGCGGAGAAAATCTTCCTGCACGCGGTCGTCGGCACGTCCGACAAAGCGGATCCGCCCATGCGCCAGATCGGCGATGCCGTCATGGTAATCGTAGACGTCGCCGTCGCGGTTCGCCGACAAGGCATTGATGGTGAAATCGCGTCTCGATGAATCGACGATCCAGTCGTCCGTATAGGCGATCACGGCGCGGCGGCCGTCGGTTTCGACGTCGCAGCGCAGTGTCGTCACCTCGAAGGCATGCGCGTCGATGACAGCGGTGACCGTGCCGTGTTCGATGCCGGTCGGGATGACCTTGATGCCGGCGGTGCGCAGCCGCTCCATCACCGTTTCCGGCGGCTCGGGCGTGCCGATGTCGATGTCGGCGACGGGACGTTTGGCGATGGCGTCGCGAACACAGCCGCCGACGTAACGTGCATCGGCGCCACCGGCGCAAAGGGCATCCATCACGGCGACAGTGGCCGGATCGCTGAGCCAGGGTTCGGGGTTCAGTTTGCCGGTGGGATCGCGGGTGGCATTCAGCGAGATCACTGTCCGGGCGCTTTCTCGTAGCTTGGCGGAATGATCCTGCCATCTTCGACGCGCGGTGGAATGTAGCGCCCGGAATCGGTCGGGTCGCCGCCGGTCAGTGCCAGCGTCACAAGCGACGCGGCAAGCAGGATAAAGCCGGCGACAATGGACCAGAAGATCGGCCCCTTCTGCAGACTCGGCTCCTCGCCGCCGTTTTTGCGCGCCTGCGCGCGGGCATAGGCGTTCCACGCCAGATACATGAGGAACGGCAGTACCAGCGGCAGAATATAGGTGAATAACAGACGTGCCATGAGCTACTCCGCCTCACCGATTAAAACGTCATAAAGGTTCCGAATCATGCCCGCCGTCGCGCCCCAGATATAATAGTCGCCATACGGCATGGCATAGAATTCGCGTTTGGTCCCCATATGGACACGGGAATCACGGCGATGATTGCTGGCGTCCAGAAGGAAAGACAGCGGTACTTCGAAGACCTCGGCGACCTCGAAGTCGTCCGGTGCGACGGTATAGGCCGGGTCGACGAAACCAACGACGGGCGTGACCGAAAAACCGGTGCGCGTAATGTATTGATCAAGGCGGCCGACGATCCGCACATGCGCGCGGTCGAGACCGACTTCCTCTTCGGCTTCACGGAGCGCGGCTTCTTCGGGTGATCCGTCTTCGGGTTCAATATGACCGCCCGGGAAGCTGATCTGACCCGGGTGATGGTCCAGATGATCCGTGCGTTGCGTCAGCATCATGGTCAGGCCTTGGTCGCGCTCGACCAGCGGAACCAGCACGGCGGCTTCACGCAATTCGGTGCCCGGCCGCATGCCCGGGTTCAGGTCGTGGTCGCCGCGTGCCGACGAACGGACGCCGAACGTCTCGAACGATTGCTCCAGGCGCTCGATGATAATTGCGCGCTTCATGTTTCCTCCGCGGCCGGTCCCAGTTGAAACGTCTCGCCGGCGCTTTCGACAATCAGCATATCGCGTCCGTCGACATCTGCCACTACAGCATTTTCGACCAACTGGTAGAAGACGGCGCGATTGATCCGCGCCTCGGTGCCGTCATCGGCAAGGCGGATATAGGGCCGCGGTTCGGATGTGTCGGTGTCGATTTCGACGCGAATCGGGTGCGATTTATCCGCCGTGACCCATTTATCCACATTGGTGCGGAATTTCAGGGATTTCACATCCTTGTCATTTGCCTCGGCCATTTCGACGGCCAGGAATGGTGCGTCGTCGACGGTGATGCGGGCCATTTCCGCAGGTGTGATCAGCCAATAGTCACCGGCATCGTCGCGGCGCACCACGGTCGAGAACAATTTGACCAGTTTTTCCCGATTTATGGGCGATCCGTGGTAAAACCAGGTGCCGTCCGTGGCGATCCGCATATCGATATCGCCGCAGACAATCTGGCCCGGACGGGGTGTCATCCCCTTGGGCGGCGGACATGGCGATCCCGAAGCTTTCGCAAAAGTAATATTTTCGACCTTTTCCGGCGTATCGATCATCCGTTACGCTTCCCAGTAACCATTTACAGGAGGTTTCGACGTGACAGCGACGACCACCCCACAAGGTAAAGATAGCCCGAACGACGCCGAGCGCCATAGCGCTGTTGCGGAAGTCGAAGCATTGGCCGAACGCATCACCGCCGCCCGCGCAGCCGTCGGACAGGCGATTTTCGGTCAGGAAGACGTGGTCGAGGAAAGTCTCGTCACGTTGCTGGCCGGCGGACACATTCTGTTGATCGGCGTTCCCGGCCTGGGCAAGACACGTCTGGTGGAAACGCTCGGCACGGTGTTCGGATTGGATGACAAGCGCGTACAGTTCACGCCCGATCTGATGCCGGCCGATATTCTGGGTTCCGAGGTGCTCGAAGAATCCGAAGGCGGCCGCCGTTCGTTCCGCTTCATCAAGGGGCCGGTGTTCACGCAGCTTCTGATGGCCGATGAAATCAACCGCGCCAGCCCGCGGACCCAATCGGCACTGCTTCAGGCGATGCAGGAAAAACGGGTTTCGGTGGCCGGGCATTATCACGATTTGCCGCGACCGTTCCACGTGCTGGCGACGCAGAACCCGCTGGAACAGGAAGGCACCTATCCGCTCCCCGAAGCGCAGCTCGACCGGTTTTTCATGCAGGTCAGCGTCGAATATCCGGACCTCGACGCGGAACGGGATATCCTTATCAAGACGACCGGCAACGAGGACGTGAAGCCGGGCCGGGTCATGGATGCGGAAAGCCTGATGGCGGCGCAGCGACTGGTGCGCTCGATCCCGGTCGGCGAGTCCGTCTCCGAAGCGATTTTGACGCTGGTCCGTGCCGGACGCCCGGAAACGTCCGATCTCGCCTTGGTGCAGGCGAACGTATCATGGGGGCCGGGGCCGCGTGCATCACAGGCGCTGATGCTCGGTGTTCGCGCCCGCGCCGTGATCGAAGGCCGCATGTCGCCCAGTATCGACGACGTGCTGGCGCTCGCCCGCCCGATCCTGCGCCACCGTATGGCGTTGACGTTTGCCGCCCGCGCCGAAGGCATAACGTTGGAAGAAATTATCGGCGCCCTTTGTGAGAGAATCGGCTGAGGTAGATAAATCATGGCCGAGCGCGTCAAGCGTTCCCACCACGATGCCGAAGCGCTTGCGGCCGGTCTGCCGCCGCTGATGGTTGCCGCCGAGCGTGTGGCGTCGACCGTGTCGCAGGGCGTGCATGGCCGCCGCCGCGTCGGTCAGGGCGAGACCTTCTGGCAATTCCGCCGCTATCAGGCCGGAGACAGCGTGCAGCACATCGACTGGCGACAATCGGCGAAAAACGATCCTGTCTTTATTCGTGAAACCGAATGGGAAGCGGCGCAGAGCGTCTGGCTCTGGCGTGACGGCTCGCCGTCGATGTCGTTCTCGTCGGGCGAGCAACTGGTCAGCAAGCAGGCCCGCGCGGAATTGCTTCTGATGGCGCTGGCATCGTTGTTGGTGCGCGGCGGTGAACACGTCGCGTTGCTGGGCACGGGGACGGCGCCGGCGTCCGGGCGGCATGTGCTGACACGTCTTTGGAACGAAATCGAAGGCGGTTACGCATCGTCGTCGGGTCTGCCGGGCTTCGAGATGCTGCCTCGCCACGGGCGGCTTGTGATGTTCGGGGATTTTCTTTCGTCGATCGAGCAGGTCAGGATGGCGATCAATGCCTATGCCCACCACGGCGTCAAAGGCCACGTCGTGCAGATCGTCGATCCGGCGGAAGAGACCTTTCCCTATGACGGCCGGATCCAGTTCGAAGGTCCCGAGGGCGAAGGCAATGCGGTGATCGGTAATGTCGAATCGATTGCCGGAACGTATCAAGATGCGTTCAAGGCGCATCTGTCCGAGGTCCAGGCGACCGCGCGCGCTGCAGGCTGGGGTTATACCCGCCACCGCACCGACCAGGCCCCGGAAATCGCTTTGATGTCGTTGTACGTCGCGCTGAGCGACCAAGGCAGGCATTGATGTTTTCGCTGGGACCGCTCGCATTCGCACAGCCCTGGGCACTTGTCGCGCTGGCGGCGCTGCCGGCGATCTGGTGGTTGTTGCGCCTGACGCCACCGTTGCCGAAACGCATCGTGTTCCCGCCGATCCGGTTGTTGTTCGGGATCGTGACCGAGCGCGAAACCTCGGCGCGGACACCGTGGTGGTTGCTGGTGCTGCGTCTGCTGCTGGCGTCGTTGATCATCCTTGCCGCGTCCCGGCCGTTGTGGAATGCCGAAGCGGAAATCGCCGGAGGCGGCCCGGTGCTTCTGGTGGTCGATAACGGTTGGGCATCTGCCGCGCGTTGGGACGTCTGCCGTGACGTGGCTGTGGCCATCGCGGACCGTGCCGTGCGTGCTGGACGGCAGGTGATATTATTGACGACGGCGCCGCCGGCGGACGGCAGCGCCATTACGGTTGCCGCCCTGGCGCCGGGCGATGCCCGCGACGAAGTTGCCAAAATGATCCCCGAACCGTGGCCGACGGATCGCGGACAGGCGGCGCAGGCGCTTGCCGACTGGACCGAAGGTTTCTCCGGCAACGCCGATGTTCGCTGGCTCTCGGACGGGCTGGACGGTCCGGGCGCGGATGTGCTGTCGGAACGCTTGCGGCCGCTGGGGCCGGTGACGGTCTATGGCGCCGGCGATGTGCCGGTCACGGTGTTGCGTCCGCCTGAGACGACGCCGGAAGGCCTGCAGGTGACGCTCGAACGTTCCGTGCCGCGACTGGACGCACAAGTACTGGAAGTTCGAGGACTGGACGGCGACGGTCGCGTGCAGGCCGTGGCAACGGCGGAATTCCCCGGCGGTGAAACGACCGCGAACGTCACGCTCGGCGGTCCTGCGGAGATACTCAACCGGATCGAACGGGTGCAGATTGAAAGTGGCGCGCACGCTGGGGCGGTTGTCCTGCTTGATCAGCGCTGGCGCCGTCGCCCGGTCGGTATCGCCGACGTCGACGGCGCGGCAGCGGCGCAGCCGTTGCTCAGCAATACCTATTATGTCGAACGGGCGCTCGAAGGGACGACGACAATCCGGCGCGGTGCGCTCGATACGCTTTTCGTGCAGCCGATGTCGGTGCTGATCGTGCCGGACGGCCTGGAATTTTCCGTGCCGCAGGTTGCCGTGATCGAGGATTGGGTCGCAAAGGGCGGCATTCTTGTGCGCTTCGCCGGCCCTGCACTGGCGCGGCGCACCGGGGACGCGGTGCCGGGCGCGAGCGAGGAACCGTTGCTGCCGGTCATGCTCCGCGGTGGGGATCGAATCATCGGCGGCGCGATGTCGTGGCGCCAACCCATGGGCTTGATGCCGTTTCCGGAAAGCTCGCCGTTTGCCGGATTGTCGGTGCCGCGCGATGTGCGGATCAATCGTCAGGTGCTGGCCCAGCCGGCACCGGATCTGGCGCAAAAAACCTGGGCGCGGCTGAGCGACGGCACTCCACTGGTGACCGCCGACCAGCGAGAGCAGGGCTGGATCGTTCTGTTCCACACGTCTCCGAATACGTCATGGTCGACGCTGCCGATCAGCGGCGTGTTCGTCGAGATGATGCAGCGACTGACGGCGCTTGGACGCGGCGTCAAGAATGCCGGCGAAACACCGCCGCTGCCGCCGTACCGGATCATGAACGCGTTCGGGCAACTGAAAGACCCGGCGGCCAATGTACAGCCAATTGACGCAGCGGCGGTCGATACCGATCTGGTGTCGGAACAACATCCGCCCGGCATCTACGGGACCGAGGATCTGCGCCGAGCGTTCAATCTGACGACGTCGCTGCCGCCATTAAGATTGTTGCCGCTGGCATCGGACTGGGTGCGCACGGGCTATGAGAAACCGGTCGAGCGCGACTTGACCGGATGGCTGTTTTTTGCCGCTCTGATCCTTTTCCTAATCGATATGGCAGCGGGGCTCTGGGTCCGTGCTGGTGGGCGGGCGGTACGTCCGGTGGCGGGCGCTGCGGCCATCTTGATGATTTTTACAGCCAGCATATCGGGGGCGTTGGCAGACGAGAAATTTGCCCTTGAGAGCAGTCTCGAAACACGGCTCGCTTATCTCGAAACGGGGAGTACCCATGTCGACAACACCAGTGCGCGGGGGCTGGTCGGGCTGACGGCCATTCTGGCGCGCCGCACGGCAGCGGAACTGGGACCGCCGCAAGGCGTCGAGCCGGGCGTCGACGAGCTGGCGTTCTTTCCGCTGATTTATTGGCCGGTCACGCCGGACTATGAACTGGATGACGTGTCGGCGCTGGCCGTGAAGGAATACCTAAAGAATGGCGGCACGGTGCTTTTCGATACCCAGGATCGGGGGGGTGGGGCGCAGGCACAGGCGCTTCGCGAACTGGTGCTGCGGCTCGACCTGCCGCCGCTGGTTCCGGTCGAGGCCGGACATGTGCTGACGCGTTCTTTTTATCTGATGAACGATTTTCCCGGCCGTTACGCCGGTTCCGGGATTTGGGTCGAACAAGCGGGCGAGCGTGTGAACGACGGCGTGTCGCCGATTGTCGCCGGGTCTAACGACTGGGCGTCGGCGTGGGCGATGGACGATGCGCAGCGCCCGATGTTCCCGGTGGTGCCGGGCGGCGAGCGGCAGCGCGAAATGGCTTTTCGCTTCGGGATCAATCTTGTGATGTATGTGCTGACCGGTAACTACAAGGCCGACCAGGTGCACCTGCCGGCGATCATGAAGAGGCTCGGCCAATGACGGCGGAAATCCTCTGGACCCCGGCTTTGCCACCGACGGCGATTGCGGTGATCGCGGCGCTTGGCGCCATTTTGTTGCTGATGCAGATGTTGCGTGCCGGACGGCGTGGCGTGCTCGCCCGTGCGGGTTTGCTGGCGGCGCTGGTGCTGGCGTTGCTGGAGCCGCGCGTCAGTGTCGAGGAACGCACGCCGGAAAACGATATCGCCATCGTTCTGGTCGATGAAACCACGAGCCAGCGGATCGGCGAGCGGCGTCAGCGCAGTCAGGATGCGGCGACAAAGATCGCCAACGACCTGGAGGCGATGCCCGGCATGGAAGTTCGCACCGTCACGGTGCGTGATGGCGACGGGCGCGGGACCCGCGACGGTTCGCGGCTGGTTGGTGCATTGGTCGATGCCATGGGCGATCTGCCGCGCTCGCGCTTTGCCGGAGCGGTGATGATAACCGACGGGCAAATTCATGACGCCGAGCTTGCGTCCGGTGGCGGCGTTGCCGGGCCGCTGCACGTTCTGGTCAGCGGCGAGCGCGATGAAAAAGATCGCCGTCTGGTCATCGCCGATGCGCCGGGGTACGGCATCGTCGGCAACGAGGTCAGCGTGCGCTTCCGGATCGAGGACCGGGTTGCCGGCGACGGCAGCTTCGGCTCCGATCTCGTCGATGTCAGCGTGCATGTTGACGGCATCGCGCGCGAAAGCATGAAGCTCTCGGCGAACACCGACCATGAATTCAAGATGACGCTGGAGCATGCAGGGCCGACATTCATCGAGATTGAGGCCAAGGCCGCCGACGGCGAACTTTCCGCGGTCAACAACCGCGCCGTGGTATCGGTCAACGGGGTCCGCGACCGATTGCGGGTGTTGCTGGTGTCCGGCCAGCCGCACGCCGGGGAACGCGCATGGCGGAACCTTTTGAAGTCCGATCCGTCCGTCGATCTTGTGCATTTCACAATTTTGCGCCCGCCGGAAAAGAACGACTTCACGCCGCTGAATGAAATCTCGCTGATCGCGTTTCCGGTGCGCGAGTTGTTCGAGGAGAAAATCGACGAGTTCGATCTGATCGTCTTCGATCGCTATGTGGTGCGCGACGTGTTGCCGCCGATTTATTTCCGCAACATCGCCAAGTACGTGCGGGGCGGTGGTGCCGTGCTGCTGTCGGTTGGGCCGGAATTCGGCGGCCTGCGGTCTTTGGCGCGCACGCCGCTGGCCGATGTCTTGCCGGGCGAGCCGACGGGGCGGATTTTCGAGAAGCGCTTCAAGCCCCGGATATCCGAACTGGGGCATCGCCACCCTGTCACCAGCGCATTGCCCGGCGCGGTCGTGCCCGGTCGCAACGATCTGGAGCCGAGCTGGGGCGCATGGTTCCGCCAGATCGGTGTTTCCAGTTCCGTCGCACCGACGCTGATGCAGGGGATCGACGGCAACCCGCTGTTGTTGATGGAGCGCGTTGACGAAGGACGCGTGGCGTTGATCGCGAGCGATCAGATTTGGCTGTGGGCGCGCGGCTTCGACAATGGCGGCCCGCAGGCCGAGTTGATGCGGCGTATCGCGCACTGGCTGATGAAGGAGCCGGAACTCGACGAGGAAGGGCTGTTCGCCACCGTCGAGAACGGCGAGCTCAGGATCGAGCGCCGCAGCCTGAACGCTAGCCCGGCCGAGGTCACGGTCGAAAGCCCGAGCGGCGAAAAGATGACGGTAACGCTGGAACAACAGGCATCGGGCAAGGCAACGGCGCGCATCCCGGTCGAGGAGGTTGGGCTTTACCGCGTCGGCGACGACACGCATGTCGCACTGGCACCGGCGGGGGCGTTGAACCCGCTGGAACTTGCCGATCTGCGCGCCACCGAGGGCCCGGCAAATGCTATTACCGAAGCTGCGGGCGGCGGCGTGCGCTGGCTGGTCGACGGAATGCCGAGTCTCAGAAGTGTTCAGCCGGAGCGCCAGACGCATGGTTCGGGCTGGCTCGGGTTCGTGCGCAACGGGGCCTTCACGGTGACCGGCGTCACCAGCGTGCCGCTGGCGCCGTGGTGGCTGGTGATATTCCTCGGTATCGGGCTGGCCAGCCTGGCATGGTGGCGCGAAGGGCGCTAGGCGGCGTCCGGCGCCCACGCATCCCAGTACGGATTTTCACCGAAACGATCTGCCAGAAAATCGACGAAGGCGCGCACCCGCGGCGACAGATGCCGGCGGTGCGGATAGACCGCATAGATCGATATCGGGTCGGCGTCGAATGCGTCCAGAACGGTCTCCAGCGTGCCGTCGCGCACTTCATCGCAACAAAAGAACGTCGGCGCGAAAGCAACGCCGAGGCCGCGCCTGGCGGCATCCATCAGCACTTCGCCGTTGTTGGCGCGCATCCGGCCCGTCACGTTCACGTCGATCTCGCCGCTTTCGTCCTTGAACGCCCACGTGTCCGGCTCGGCCAGATAATCGTATATCAGCGCATCGTGTTGCTTAAGCTCCAGCGGATGCCGTGGCCGCCCCTTGCGGTCCCAGTAATCCGGGCTGGCGACAACGATGCGGCGGCACGGTGCGAGGCGCCGGGCGATCAGACTGGAATCCGGCAGCCGGGCGATGCGGATCGCCAGATCGAACCCGTCCTCGACGACATCGATGCGGCGGTCGTTCAGGACCATGTCGATTTCGATATCCGGATACGCGTGCATGAAGTCGGCGACGGCGGGGCCGAGGTGCAGTGTGCCGAACGACATCGGTGCATTGAAACGGAGCACGCCGCGCGGCGCGGCATTCAGATTGTCCAGTGCATCGACGGCTTCGCGCGCTTCGTCGAGGATCCGCCGCGCATGCTCGTAAAACGCCCGGCCTTCGTCGGTCAGCGACAGCCGTCGCGTCGTGCGATTCAGCAAGCGTACACCGAGCCGGTCTTCGAGCTTCTGGATCTGCATGCTGACGGCAGCCTTCGACGCGCGCAGCGCCCGCGCAGCGCCGGTGAACGTCCCGGCGTCGACAACGGCGGCGAACACGGCAATACCGTCGAGGGGATCGTTTGTCGGCATGGTGATCTCAATTGTTCAATATTATGAACAATATATTAAATTAAACATGGATTGTCTCATAAAAACATCACGCATATCTTCCCGTCAACGCCCCGGCATGACGCGCGGGGCCATGGATTAAAAGAGGATATGACGATGAAGAACCTGCTTGTAATGGATGCCAGCCCGCGCCGCGATGCCGTATCGCGGCAGTTGACGAACCGCTTTATCGACAAGGTCAGCGCCCGCTTTCCCGATGTCCGCATCGTGCATCGCGACATTGGCGCCAATCCGCAAGCGCATATCGATGACGAACTGATCGATGCGCTCCGCCGCGAACCGGAAACGCTCACCGAACGCCAGCAGGCGGCGCGTGCGGCATCCGACCAGATGATCGCCGAAATGGCCGATGCCGACGCCATCGTGATCGGCGCGCCGATGCACAACTTCACCATTCCCGCCGCATTGCGCACATGGCTCGACCACGTCGCACGGCCCGGCAAGACGTTCGGCTACGACCCGGAAACGGGCCCCAAGGGGCTGCTCGACGACAAGCCGGTCTATGTGCTGTCGACGCGGGGCGGTAAATACGGCGACGGCAGTCCCGAAAATCCAAACCCGGCCGATTTCCAGAGCGGTTATCTGCGCCACATCTTTGCCTTCATGGGCCTGAAGGACGTCCGCATCATCGCCGCCAACGGCATGGATATGGGGCCGGAGCCGCGTGCCGAGGGCATCGCCGACGCCAATGACGGGATCGATGCCGCCGTCGAAGCGCTGGCCGCCTGAACCCGGGAAAAAGGAGTAAGAAAATGATCGACGTATCGAGCTTCGATGATTTGGGCACGTTCAAGAACGACTGGCTCGACGCCCATTACCATTTCAGCTTTGCCGGATATCACGATGCGAAAAGGATGGGCCTCGGGCCGCTTCGGGTATGGAACGACGACACGATCCAGCCGCATACGGGTTTCGATCCGCATCCGCACCGCGATATGGAAATCGTGACGTATGTTCGCAAAGGCGCGATCTCGCACGAGGACAGTCTCGGCAACAAGGGCCGCACCGAAGCGGGCGACGTGCAGGTGATGCACGCCGGGACCGGGATCGTGCACGCCGAAATGAACCGCGAAGACGCCGACACCACGCTGTTTCAGATATGGATCATGCCGGATGAAGCCGGTCATGAGCCGGGCTGGGATGCGCGCAAGTTCCCGAAGACCCCGGTAACGGGCGCACTGCCCGCGCTTGCATCGGGCCGGGCCGAACACGCGGATGCGATGCGCATCCATCAGGATGCGTCGGTACACGGCGGGCGCATCGATGCCGGTCACTCGGTGTCGCATGTGCTGGGCGAAACGCGCGGTGCGTACCTTGTCGTCAGCGAAGGCGCGGTCGAGGTCAACGGGACCTTCGTCGATACCCGCGCGGGTGCGATGATCCGGGGCGAGGAAAGCCTCGACATCAAGGCGCTGGAAGATGCGGAAGTCGTCCTCGTCGACGTTGCGCTGAACTGAGTACGAGTGACCCCTTCGTCGTAATGGCGGAGGGGTGATTTCCTATTTTGCCGCGATGGCCTCGATCTCGACGGTCCAGTCGGGATCGGCAAGCCCGGCGACGATCAACAGCGTCGAGGCGCAGATATGACCGTCCAGCATGCGGTCGCGGACCTGGCGATAAAGCCCGACGTCTTCGGGCCGGGTCAGGAACGCCGTCACCTTGACGATGCTTTCCGTCGTCATGCCCGCATCTTCAAGAACGGCGATGATTCGCTGCCAGCAGACTTCCATCTGTTCGGCGCTGCCGCCGGCCAATGTGCCGTCGGCGCGCGTGCCGACCTGTCCGGAAACATGCATCCATTCCGTGGCGTCCGTGACGCGGACGCCGTGCGTGTATGCGGACGACGGCGGGGCGACGCTGTTGGGACTGTGTCGGGTGATCATTTAAAGCCTCCTCGAAAGTCTGGGTGGACAGGGACGTCGGATCGGCGATCATAGTGTCAGAAGCGCTGGCGCAAGTCATCGATACCAAAAGAGAAGGGGAAGAGAAATGCCGGATATCAGTCTCGCGTGCTGGGATTATGACCGCGCGCTGCCGGTGCTGGACGGACGCATCGGCGTCGAGGGTTTCACGGTGCGTAGCGAAATCGCACCGCCGGGGAAACTGTTTCCTCTTGCGGTCGGCGACGCCCCCTATGACGTGACCGAACTTTCCTTCGCCAGTTATGTGATCCAGCTTTCGCGCGGAACCTGTAACTACATCGGCATTCCAGTGTTCTTGTCGCGCGCGTTCCGTCACGGTGCGATCTATGTGCGCGCTGACAGCGGCATCGAGACCGCGAAGGATCTGCAGGGCCGTGTCGTCGGCGTGCCGGAATATGCCATGACGCTGGCGGTCTGGGTGCGGGGCATTCTGGCCGACGATTTCGGCGTCGATGTATCTGCGCTCAAATACCGTACGGCGGGTCTGAACGAACCGGGCCGGGTCGAGCGTCTAAAGCTCGATCTGCCGCCGGAAATCGATCTGCAGCCGCTGCCGATCGACACGTCACTGAACGATGCGATACTGGCGGGTGATCTGGATGCGATCATCGCCCCCGCGCCGCCGCGCGCGTTCGCCGACGGCGATCCCCGTGTGCGGCGCCTGATCGATCCTGCAGGCCCGGCGGAACGGGACTATTTCGAGCGCACCGGTATTTTTCCGGTGATGCACATCCTCGGTATCCGCAACGATGTCGCCGAGGCGCATCCCGATCTGCCGAAAGCCCTGTTCGACGCGTTTGAAGCGGGGCGCAAAGCGGCCATGGCGCGGGTGAAGTCCGTCGCCGAGGGATCGGCCAACCGCGATATGTCGCCGTGGTATGCCGAAGCTTACGAGCAGGCGGTGGCGTCCATGGGGGCGGATTTCTGGACCTACGGTGTTGCCGGTAACGAAGCCGCCCTGCAGGCGTTCTGCCGGTATGTCCGCGAACAGCATCTATCGGCCCGCCAAATCGCTCTCGACGAATTGTTTCATCCGGCCAGCACGTAGAAGCGTGGTTTTGGCCGCGACACGGCAAAAGCTGCCGTTTACACGTCGTGCGCCGTGCAAATGCGGAAAAATATGCTGGAGTAGGACACATAAGCCTTTGAAATATAACAAATATAAAATTGGCACGCCCGTTGCTTATTAAGCGGTGAGAACGCCGGCCAGAAGCGCCGGTTCGGGATCGAAAGCACGGCCGAAAAGGTCGGCAAATAAAAGGAACGGGATAATGGACGCACTACGCATTGGCGCCTCGGGCATGATGGCGCAGCAAAGAAACGTCGAGGTTGTCGCCAACAACCTGGCGAATATGAACACCACCGGCTATCAACGCCGGCGCAGCGAATTTCACGATCTGATCTACAAGAACAGCCCGCGCCCGGATGAAAGAGGCTCGCGCGCCGGTAGTCAGGTGCCGGGCGGCGTGCAAAAAGGCCTCGGCGTCGATCTGATGTCGGTTTACCGGGTCACGGAGCAGGGCAGCCTCAAGGCCACCGACAACACCTTCGATCTGGCGATCCAGGGCCGCGGTTATTTTCAGGTGCAGTTGCCGAACGGCGAGACCGGTTATACCCGGGACGGTACGTTCCAGCTCGACGCCACCGGGGCGCTGGTGACGCAGGACGGCTTCCAGGTGCTGCCGGGAATTTCTGTGCCGGTCGATGCTGTCGACGTCTCGATCAATGCCGCCGGTGAAGTGCTGGTGAAGCAGGACGGTTCGGACATACCGAGCAATGTCGGCACCATTCAGATCGCGATCTTCCCGAACGAAGGCGGTCTGCGCGCAGAAGGCAACAACCTGTATACGGAAACTGCGGCATCCGGGGGCGCGGCCGCCGTGACCGCGGGGCAAAACGGATCCGGTGCCGTGCTTCAAGGTTTTGTCGAGGTTTCCAACGTGAACGCGGTCGAGGAAATCGCCGAGATGATCCGTGCCCAGCGCGCCTACGACATGAATTCCAAAGTGATCCAGACGGCCGATCAGATGATGGCGCCGTCGAACGGAAAATAACTCTCTTAAGTTTCTCCACGTCCCACGACTATGGCCGGCGGTTTTCCGCCGGCCTTTCTTTTTTCAATGTGTGCGAAGCCAGCGCGCGATCAAGCACGCCTCGAACGCATCGGTGCGGTTGCGCCAGTCGGTCGAGGCAGTGCGTGCCCGCATTCCGTAGCGCGCTGCGTCTTTCTCCAACGCCGCGCGCTTGGCCGGGTCGTAAACGAACAGGGCGAAGATCAGGCGCCGGCCCGAGTGCGCATCCAGATATCCGGCGAGGCCCTTGATGTAGCGCATGGTGCCGCTTTTTGCCCAAACCCGAAATGCGGTGTCGGGGTCGCGGAAACGGCCGCGCAAATTGCTGCGCGCGCCGCCCGGCGTCAAAAGACTGTCGAAGCGCCAGCCATCGAAGCGCTGTTCAAGCGCGTATTTGAGGATTGCCGTCATCTGCGCGGGTGACATCCGCGATTGCGTGCTGAGACCCGAATGGTTGGCGAGCGCCGTGGCGAACTTGTGCAGCCCGGCAATGTCGTGTTCGAGCCGGACGCCCAGCGTATCCGCCGATGCACGCAACGTTTCCGCACCACTCCCGAGTGCACGCGATGCCGCAAGGCCGACAACCTCGGCGACCATGTTGTTCGAATATTCAAGCCCGGCGCGGGCGATTTCTATCAGCGGCTGGCTGCGGATTTGCGCCAGCGAGACCGCGCCCGCGGGCGGACCGCCGGGCTCGGGGGATGGCAGAGCAATGCCTTCGGCGGCGGCGAAGCGATGCAACAACAAGGCTGCGAGCCGACCCGGCGCACGGACCGGCATCTCTGTGAGTTCAGGGCCGTCTTCGGTGGTGTCGGGGATCAACGGCAACGCTTCGGGCGGCGTCGTGAAGGTGGCCGCCTGTGTGCCGTTCTGCCTGGTCAGCAGCACCCTGTTGAATTCGATGTTAAGCCCGCTGATGCCCTGATTGTAGGGCGCGGTCGCGGGTTGCGCCGGTTCGACTTCGGCGATGACAGGCAAAGCGCTGGCATATAGAAACTGCCCGTCCAGCCGTTCGATACCGATATCCTTCATGCGGATGGCAAGCGCGCGGAGATCGCCCGCCGTCAGTAGCGGATCGCCGTCACCGGTGAGTACAAGGTCGCCGTGCAACGTGCCCGCCTTGAGCCTGCCACGGGCGAACAATTGCGTCGTGAAGCGGTATGTCGGGCCAAGAACGCCAAGCGCCGCCACCATGGTCGGCAGCTTCGCGGTGGACGCGGGTGGAAAGCCTAGATCCGGGTTTCTGCTTTCGAGCACGTCGCCGTTGGCGGCATCGATCACCGCGTAGCCCCAGTCAGCATCGGACAATCCCAGCGCCTGCGCCGCATCGATTTCCGTCATCGCCGCCAGAGCGGCGGGGCCGGGGATGGAATGCATTTGCTCTGGCGGTGGCGTGGCACATGCGCAGATAAATAACGCCGCGACGGGGATCAGGGTTTTTGCTGAAAACATGAAGACAATATAGACCGCCCGGCGGCCAGCGGCTACGGTTGGAAAAACATGAGCACCGACGTACCCGCACCCGAGATATCCAGAAAACTCGCCTTCGCCACCATCACCGGCGTCACCGCCGTGCAGGTGATTGCGACCATGGCGATGCTGATTCCGGCTGCCGTGGCCCCGGCACTGGCGCGGACGCTGGATTTGCCCGTCGCGATGATCGGTTTTCAGATTTCGCTCGCCTATGTCGGGGCGACACTGATGTCGCTCGGTGCAGGGCTGGTGCAGCGCCGCGTGGGCGCGGTCCGCGCCAACCAGATCGCCGCGTTCGCGATCATGTCTTCGCTGTCGGTGATTGCGATCCCGCACGTCGCCGCGCTGGGTATCGGCACCTTCGGTCTCGGCGTTGCGTACGGTTTGACGAACCCGGCCGCCGCGCACCTGATGATGAAGATCGCGACTGGGGCGAACCGGAACCTGATTTTCTCCATCAAGCAGACCGGCCAGCCGCTGGGCGGCGTCGTCGCCGGCCTCGTCGCGCCGCCGATCGCCGTCGCGTTCGGCTGGCAATGGTCGTTGCTGGCCGGGGCGGGGCTGGCGTTCGTGGTGATGCTGGCAATCCAGCCCTTGCGCGCGTTGATGGACGGGGACCGCGATCCGACGACCAAATTCCGGGGCGCCGTGTTCCGCGATGTCGGTTTGTTGCTGCGCCACCGCAATCTTCGCTCCCTCGCTTTTTCGGGGCTGTGTCTGGCGGCGGTGCAACTCGCGCTGATGGGATTTGCCGTCGCCATGCTGGCCGAGGAAATCGAACTTGATCTGGTGACGGCGGGGATCGGCCTGGCGGTCATACAGGTCGCCGGCGTGATCGGGCGTATCGGCTGGGGCGCGGTCGCGGACCGAACCGGTTACGCGCTACGCACGCTGATCGCGTCGCAAATTCTGTCGATCCTGGCGGCGTTTGCGACGGCGGCGCTGGCGCCGGGCGTGCCGATCGAGGTGATTTTCGCGGTGCTGTTTGTGTTCGGTCTGTCGGCGGTCGGCTGGAACGGTGTCTTCATGGCTGAAATCGCCCGGCTTGCCCCGGAAGGGCGGATCGGCAGCGCCACGGGTGGTGCGCTGGTGCCGGTATTCGTCGGCGTGATGATCGGCCCGGTGCTGTTCACCGGTATTCATGAAGTGCTGGGGCTCTATACGATGTCATTCGCGGCCATTGGCACGCTGACGGCCATCGGGATCCTGCCGTTGATCGTGATCGGGCGCACTGCCGGACGCGGCGCGTAAATCTATACCCAAGTCACGAATTGCCCTTTAGTATCGGCTCAGGAGATTGATATGCCCTATGCCTACCGTGACGAAAACGGGAATATCCTTGCCGTTTACGAGCAGCCGGTCGAAGGCTGCGACGAGGTCGCACCGGACGATCCGGCGTTAAAGGCGTTCGTTCAGAAGAACATGCCGACAGCCGGCGTGGACGACTGGGTGCAGTCGGACTTGCAGCTCGCCCGTGTGCTCGAGGATTTGATCGAAGTGTTGATCGACAAGAAAGTGATCATGTTTTCGGACTTCCCAACCGGCGCACAAAAGAAGCTTCTTGAACGCCGCGGCTTGCGGAAAGAGTTTTCGTACGTCGAGGATCTGTTCGTCGGGGGCGAGGATTTCGAGGATTCCGACGGTAACAACTCGGGCGGCCTGCTCTAGCGCGAGCCGCTGATTAAGCATTCTCCGTCGCGGCACCGTCGTTCACCCCGCTCGGCATAGGATTGCGCACCCGGCCCGGTCCGGTGCGCTGATACAGATCGGCGATCATCCGGCTCGCGGTTTTTTCGAAAGCAAACGGAAGGACCGCATGCACGGCGCAGATTGCCGCCGCCGCCAGCAGTGTGCCGGCAAAGCCCATGGCCACACCAAAATGTTCGAAATAGGTCTCGCCGACCGAATTGGGGTGGCGTGTGAAAAGCATGCGCATGGGAAACTCCGTATTCATCGCGTGATTGTTGACGCAACCATACCCTCGAATTTGCGGTCGAAGTTTGCTTTTTAACTAATGATTTGCTATTAAATTAGAATAAATTTCCAATAATATAGGAAAAATAGGAATGGATGACTTCGATCGGAAAATCCTGTCCCTGTTGCAGCACGATGCGTCCATGCCGGTCGCCGAAATCGCCGACGCCGTCGGCTTGTCGACGACGCCATGTTGGCGTCGCATCCGCAATCTGGAGGATGCGGGGGTCATTCGCCGCCGTGTTGCCGTGCTCGATCCCGCCAAGATCAATGCCGGGGTGACGGTGTTCGTCGGCGTCAAGGCGGGGCGGCATGCCGCCGACTGGCTGGAAGGTTTTGCGAAAGCCGTGCAGCAGATCGAAGAGATTATGGAAGTGTACCGGCTGTCGGGAGAGATCGACTATCTGTTGAAGATCGTCGTGCCGGACATTGCCGCATATGACGATGTTTACAAGCGGCTGATCGCGCGCGCCGAATTCGCCGATGTCAGTTCGTTCTTTGCCATGGAAGAGATCAAATCGACGACGGCGCTGCCGCTGCGGTATCTGAGCTAGGCGCCGAACGCCGACCCCTTCAATTCCACGACATTGCCTTCCGGGTCGTCGAGATAGATCGACGGTCCTTCGCCTTCGGCGCCGTTGCGGGTCTCGACGGGGCTGGCGGATACGCCCGCATCCGCCATATATGCGAAGATGGCGTCGGCGTCCCACGGATCGATGCGGATGCATAGGTGATCCATGTTGCGGCCTTCATCACCCGGCGCGCAACCGCCCTTGCGGCCCAGTTCGCCATTTACGTCGACCAGGTCTATCAGCGAGCGCCCGGCGCGGAGCTGGAACAGGCCGAGACTTTCTATCGGGCGCTCCATAGTGCAGCCGAGGACACGCTGATAGAAATCCAGCATGACGCCGATTTCGCGGGCGCGGATCACCACATGATCGATGCCCAGAATTGCAAACGGGGCGGTCACGGCTGCCTCAGCACCCCATGGCGTCGGCGACGCCTTCGACGCTGTCGGCGATAATGTCCCAGTCGCTGGTGGCCTCGAAGTCCTTGGCCTGATCGACGCCGTATTCGGTCGGGCGATTGATATAGGCGGTACGCATGCCCTGGGCCCGGGCCGCCTCCAGATCGTCGTTGTGCGCGGCGCCCATCATCACCTCGCCGGGTTCCATGCCGAGCAGCGCAATGGCGTTCTGATAGACCTTCGGGTCGCGCTTGTATGCTTTGTGCATGTCGCTGGAGAAAACGAAGTCCCATGGAATGCCGGCCCGTTTGGCCATGCTGGCCAATAGCGTCAGCGAACCGTTCGACAACGGCGAAATCAGAAAATTCTTTTTCAGTCGGATAAGCCCGGGAATGCTGTCCGGCCACGGATTGATCCGGTGCCATGCGCGGTTCAGATGATCGCGCTCGGATTCGTCCAGCATATCCAGTGCGAACTCAGGCAGGATTTGCTCAAGCCGTTCGCGGTGAATGACGTCGATCGCCGTCCATTCGCGCTCTCCGGAAATGACAGGGGCCATGCCGGGCCGGTACCCGGCGCGCCACGCGCGGGCGAACGCGTCGCCGTCGAATTCCTTTAACCCCTTGGCACGAGCGACGATTTCGGCCTCACGGGCAATCGACGAGCGCCAGTCGGAAATAGTGCCGAACGTGTCGAATACGATTGCCTTGACGTTATTGATGGTCATGTCGTTGACTCCTTCCATGAACGACTTTCGCCGGTTTGAGCCGACCGATCAAGGCAGGGAAGGACCCTTGCGGGGCGGGGGGCGTTTTGCCGGTGCGCTCGCGATTTTCCTGTTCGCCGTCCTTGTGTCGTTCCGTGCTCCGCCGGTTCTGGCGCAGGAAGGCCTTGTCGATCTGGAACTCGTCATCGCCGTCGATATTTCCGGTTCCGTCGACGACGACGAGGCGTATCTGCAGCGCCAGGGTTATATCAAGGCATTCCGCGATCCCAAGGTGGTCGAGGCGATCCGGCGCGGCAGGCACGGTGCGATTGCCGCGACCTATTTCGAGTGGGCCGGGGCGCATCACCAGATGACGCTGGTCGACTGGAAATTTATCAACGATACGGCAAGTGCCAACGATTTTGCCGACGCACTGGCGTTCGAACCGGTGACCATCAACGTCTGGACGTCAATCAGCGGCGCCATTTCGGCGGGCGTCGCCGCGTTTGCCCGTAGTCCTTTCAAGGCCAAACGCAATGTCATCGATATTTCCGGCGACGGCGCCAATAACGACGGTGCACCGGTGCTTGCGGCGCGCAAACGGGCATTGGCGACCGGGATAACCATCAACGGCCTGCCTATCGTCAACGACAAGCCGAGCCGCTACGGGCGCAAGCAGATCCCCAATCTCGATTACTACTACATCGATTGCGTGATCGGCGGGCCGGGGGCGTTCATCATTGTCGCCAACGGGTTCGAGGACTATGCCCGCGCGGTCCGGCGCAAGTTGATCCTGGAGATCGCCGGCGCTGTGCCGACAAGGCAGCCGCCGCCGACCGGCTTTATCCCGGCGTTCGGTAATGATCGCCCGCCCTGCGACGTGGGTGAAAACCTGCGTCAGGACTGGGACGACTTTTAGGCTGCCCCAGCGTTCCCGAACGACAGATTATTCCGCAGCTTCCGCATAGGCATCGAGCGGCGGGCAGGTGCAGACCAGATTGCGGTCACCCTGTGCGTTGTCGATGCGTCCGACACTCGGCCAGTATTTGTCGCGACGCAGTCCAGCCACCGGATAGGCCGCGACTTCGCGCGGATACGCATGGTTCCAGTCGTCGGCCATGACCACATCCGCCGTGTGCGGTGCGTTGACCAGCGGATTGTCGTCCGCGGGCCAGTCACCGGCCTCGACCTTGTGGGCCTCGGCGGCAATGGCGATCATCGCTTCGCAAAACCGGTCCAGTTCCTCGCGCGGTTCGGATTCCGTCGGCTCCATCATCAGCGTGTGCATCACCGGCCACGACATGGTCGGGCTGTGGAAGCCGTAATCCATCAACCGCTTGGCGATGTCATCGACCGTCAGGTGCGCGGCGTTCTGCATCGGCCGGGTATCGATGATGCACTCGTGCGCCACCAGCCCGCCCGGACCGGTATAGAGGATCTTGAAATGATCCTTGAGCCGCGCCGCCACATAGTTGGCGTTGAGGATCGCGACCTGCGTTGCTTTCTTCAGGCCCTGACCGCCCATCATGGCGATGTACGCCCATGAGATCGGCAGGATCGACGCCGATCCCCACGGTGCTGCCGACACTGCGCCGATGCCGCCTTCGGGGCCGCTTTCCGGGACCACGGGGCTGCCCGGCAGGAACGGCGCCAGATGCGCGCCGACGGCAATCGGGCCGACACCGGGGCCGCCGCCGCCGTGCGGGATGCAGAACGTCTTGTGTAGGTTCATGTGCATGACGTCGGGGCCGAAGCGTCCGGGCCGGCAGATGCCGACCATCGCCTGCAGATTGGCGCCGTCCATGTAGACCTGGCCGCCGTTGGAATGCACGATGTCGCAGATCTCGCGGATCTTGGTTTCGAACACGCCGTGCGTCGACGGATACGTGACCATCAGCGCCGCCAGATTCTCAGCGTTTGCTTCTGCCTTGGTCTTCAAATCCTCGACATCGACATTGCCGTGATCGTCGCAGCCGACGACGACGACTTTCATGTTCGCCATGACGGCGCTGGCAGGGTTGGTGCCGTGCGCGCTCGACGGGATCAGGCAGACGTTGCGGTGATCGTCGCCGCGCTCATGATGGTAGGCGCGGATCGTCAGCAGCCCCGCGTATTCGCCTTGCGAGCCCGCGTTGGGCTGCAGCGAGACGGCGGCGAAGCCGGTGATCTGGCACAGCTTGGCTTCCAGATCGCGGATCATCTCCAGATATCCCTCGACCTGATCGAGCGGCTGGAACGGATGTATCCGCCCGAAGCCGGCCCAGGTGATCGGAATCATCTCGGACGCTGCGTTCAGCTTCATCGTGCACGATCCAAGCGGGATCATCGCCCGGTTCAACGCCAGATCCTTTTCTTCCAGCACCCGCAGATAGCGCATCATGCCGGTTTCCGATTGATGCATGTTGAACACCGGATGCGTCAGGATGTCGCTGCTGCGCAGCAGCGACGACGGCAGCCCGTCGGCAGCGTCGGCATCCAGCTTGGCGATGTCGAGCCCGTGATCGTCCTTGCCGGACACGATGGCGAACAGCGCATCGATATCGGCGCGGGTCGTCGTCTCATTGACGGAAATGCCGAGCCGATCCGCGCCCATACGGCGCAGGTTGAACCCGGCGGCGACGGCGCGCGCATGAATGGCGTCGGCGTTGCCGGGGGTGTCCAGCGTGATGGTATCGAACCAGTTGTCGTTCGTGACGTCGGTGCCGAGTGCCTTCAGCCCTGCGGCGAGGATCGACGTCAGCCGGTGCACGCGCTGGGCGATCCGTTTCAGGCCGTCCGGTCCGTGGTACACGCAATACATGCTGGCAACGTTGGCCAGCAGCACCTGTGCGGTGCAGATGTTCGACGTCGCTTTTTCGCGGCGGATGTGCTGTTCGCGGGTCTGCAGCGCCATACGCAGTGCCGGGCGGCCCTGTGCGTCGGCGGACACGCCGATGATGCGCCCGGGCACCGAACGCCGGTATTCCTCGCGGCTCGCCATGAACGCGGCGTGCGGACCGCCGAAGCCAAGCGGCACGCCGAAGCGCTGCGCCGAGCCGACAACGATATCCGCGCCCCATTCACCGGGGGCTTTCAACATGACCAGTGCCAGCGGGTCGCAGGCGACCGTCAGCAAGGCTCCGGCATCGTGGATTTTATCCGCCAGCGCGGCATAGTCATGGACGTCCCCGTTGACCGTCGGGTATTGGGCGATGACCCCGAATACCGCTGACGGGTCGAGATCGCTGAACGGGTCGCCGGTGACGACCGTGAAGCCGAGCGGCGCGGCCCGGGTCTCGATCACGGCGATGGTCTGCGGCAGGCAACTGTCGGCGACGAAGATCGTGTCGTTCTTGTTTTTGCCGGACCGCTTCATCAGCGTCATGGCTTCGGCGGCGGCCGTGCCCTCGTCGAGCAACGAAGCATTGGCAAGCGGCATGCCGGTCAGGTCGATGATTGCTTGTTGGAAGTTCAACAAAGCTTCCAGGCGGCCTTGTGAAATTTCCGCTTGGTAAGGGGTATAGGCCGTATACCAGCCCGGGTTCTCGATCAGGTTTCTGAGGATGACGCTGGGGGTGAGGGTATCGTGATAGCCGAGGCCGATCATCGATTTCATCACCTTGTTCTTGCCCGCCATGCGCGCCAGTTCGGCCAGCGCCTCGGTTTCGGTCATCGGTGTCTGGTCGAAGGCTTCGTCGGTGCGGATTTCACCCGGCACCGCCTTGTCGATCAGGTCATCCAGACTTTTCAGCCCGACGGCGTTCAGCATTTCGGCGATATCGTTGTCCGAAGGCCCGATATGCCGGCGCGTGAACTCGTCGGTGTATTCGAGATCGTCCAGGCTGGCTCGGCTCATTCATCCAGCTCCTTCAGGTATTCCTTGTACGCGGCCTCGTCCATGAATTCGTCCAGCTCGCTCATGTCGGCGATCTTGATCTTGAACAACCAGCCATCGCCTTCGGCATGTTCGTTGACCGTGGTCGGCGCATCGGCCAGGTCCTCGTTCACTTCGACGATTTCGCCGGAGCACGGCGCGTAGACTTCGCTCGCCGCCTTGACGCTTTCGACGACGCAGGCTTCGTCGCCCTGATCGAGATTGGCGCCCACTTCGGGCACTTCGACGTAGACAAGCTCGCCCAGTTGTTCCTGCGCATGTTCCGTGATGCCGACGGTGCCGATGTCGCCGTCGATATCAATCCATTCGTGATCCTTGCTGTATTTGATGGCCATAGTCTTTCTCCTCGTATGACGTGTCCCTGTGAAAAGGATGTTTCCCTTGGTTACCCTTTGAAATAGCGGTGCGGCTGAAACGGCATCTTGACGACCGTCGCCGGCACCATGTTCTTGCGTACGGCGAGTTCGAGCGCCGTCGCCGCTGTCGCGTGATCCGCCGCGACGTATCCCATGGCGACCGGTCCGCCGACGCTGGGGCCGAAACCGCCCGACGTCACGGTGCCGATGGCATCGCCGCCCGGCGCATGGATGGCGGTGCCGTCGCGGGCCGGGGCGCGGCCCTCGGGTAGGATGCCGACACGCTTGCGCGTCGCGCCGTTCGCCAATTCATTCAGGATGCGCGTGGCTCCCGGAAAATCTCCCGCTTCGCGGCGGCGCTTGGAAATGGTCCAGGCAAGGCCCGCTTCGATGGGCGACGTTTCCTCGTCCAGATCGTTGCCGTACAGGCACAACCCGGCTTCCAGCCGCAACGTATCGCGCGCCCCGAGCCCAATGGGCATGACGTCGTCGTTGCCGCACAGCATTTCGGCGATCGCCTCGGCGTCGCCGACCGGGATGGAAATCTCGAACCCGTCCTCACCGGTATAGCCGGACCGCGTGACGTGACAGGAAACGCCGCTGATTTCCGTTTCCATGGCGCTCATGAACGCCATGGTGGCACATGCCGGGGCAATGCCCGACAGGACGGCGGCGGCTTTGGGGCCTTGCAGGGCGATCAATGCCCGGTCTTCGACCACTTCCAGTTCGGCCAAGCCTTTGGACGCGTCGGCGATCATCGGCAGGTCGATGTGCTTGCGCGACGCATTGACGACGATGAACAGCTTGTCGCCCCAGTTGGTGACGATCAGATCGTCGACGATGCCGCCGGCGTCGTTGGTGATCATGGAATAGCGCCCGCTGCCGGTGCTCAGTGCCTGTACGTCGCCGGGAATGATCTTCTCCAGCGCCTTCGCGGCGTCGGTGCCGTGGAGCCAGGCCTGTCCCATATGCGAGACGTCGAACAAGCCCGCTTTCTCGCGCGTGTGCTTGTGTTCCTCGATGATGCCGGCCGGGTACTGCACAGGCATTTCATAGCCCGCGAACGGCACCATCTTGGCACCCATACGGCGGTGAAAATCCGCCAACGGCACGGTTTGGAGGTTTTGATCGGTATCGTGTCCCACACGGCTCCCCTTGATTCAGATGGCCACTTTCAGCCGACCTCGGGCAGAATGCCGTTCGATCGCTCAAAGTGCCCCCTCTGTCTCGGAACCTGAAAGTGTCACCCGCCCGATTCGTGGGTCAGGGTTTACATCTTCGGTGGGCGTGGCTGCCGCCACATCCGCTTTCCAGAGCCTCAACCCGTTGCGGTCCTTTTGCCTGAGAGATTCCGGGGCGGTTGCTCCTTCGGCGCCGACATCGGTGTGCCGGTCTCTCCCACAACGGTGTGACGAGGTTCTCGTCTTCGTTTCGGATCATTGCAGAACCCGGTGAAGGGGTCAACAAAAGCAGCGGCGAGATTACTGCAAGCGGTCCTGGATCGCCTTGCGATTATATTGGACCTGCTCCTTGGTCAGCTCAAAGCCGCCATAGATACGGTAATAGTCGTTGCGAATGTCCGGCGTGATCGGCAACTCGATCGATGTCGGCGGTGCCAGCAGGACAATTTGTGTCTTGTTGCCGGCAAACGACACCGGCAATTTCAGCGGCTCGCGATAGAGAATTTTCTTTTTGGGATCGGTGACGACGACGAAGTACGGCAGGGTTGCACTTTGCGCCGTGTTTGCCGGCCCCATCTCGGCGGCGATGACCGGCGATACATCGATCACCATCTTGCCGGTGTTCGTTTCGCCGTCGATATCACTCAGGCACGCCAACTGCATCTCGCCGATCTGCGCGCGCGCCACGACATCGGTAATGTCACGCCCCGGTCCGTCGCGAAACTGCGTCAACGAAGCGGCATCTTCGAGAATGAAATATTCCGGGCATTGCAGCGTGATGTCCGGGGTGAAGGGATTGATCTCCTCGACACTTTCACATGCGCCGAGTGCAAGCGTCGATGCGACGATCAGAATTCCAGGAAGCCGTCGCATCTCAGGTCCTCCCAGGTGCGCCGTCGCGGTGCGGCTCGTTCTGCGCGGTGATCGGATCGGCCATTGGCGGCGCCCCTCGGTAATTCGTTGCGCTGAAATGTAAAGGACGTCCGGCGGAGCGACAAGTAAAGCTCGTGGAAAGCTCAGGGTTCGGCCGGTGCGCGTCCGCGGCCCGGGTCGACAAGGCGGATCAGGGTTGCCGCCAGCTTGGCGAGCGTGCGCGAGCGGCTCCAGGCGTTTTCGATATTCCGCGCGATGGCGATACCACGGCCGAATGCTTGCCATGCGGCGTCGTTTTCGCCGTCGATGGCATGACCTTCGGCGATATCGGCGAACATCCAGACGCGGCTCAAGTCGCCGGTCACATCATCGGTGGCGGCTTGCGCGCGGGCTTCGGTCGCGCTCCAGGTGTCGTCTTCGAGCGCCTGCTGGCGCGCGGCAATCAGCCAAAGGGTGTGCGCCTTGAGGCGGCGATCCTCGATCATCTCCGCCGCTTCGACGGCACGTTTGGCGGCGGCTGTGAAGGCTGCCTTGGTATCTTTGCCGGCTTCCCGGTCGTTGCCGTGAATGCGTGTCAGCGCGAGCGCGATGCGGCTGATCGCGAACGAGCGTGCATACGGCCGGTCTATACGGTCGATGGCGGCGAATGCCAGTTCCAAAGTCGTATCCGCATCGTCCGGGTGGCCGCTCCGGGCTTGCGCCAGGGCGATTCGGCCAAGAAGGATGGCGCGGTAACGGACATTCTCGATATTCGATGCCGTCGCCAGTGCGGCCACCGCATCGCCAGCGCGCGCCTGCGCTTCGGCGGCCGACATCAGGACGGGGATTCTGTCGGACGGGCTGGATACCGCGTCCAGCATCTCGAGCGCGCGGACCGTTTCCGCCATGTCGGCGAGCGCCGATGCGACGTAACGAATCCCGGCGCTTTTCGAGCTGTCGCGTGGCAGCGCGCGGGCGGCCCGTTCGGCGATTTCCAGTTCGGCTTCGGCAAGATCGCGGGCATCGGCCTCGGCATAGATCACGGCGGCGCGGGTCCGAAATGCAATCTGTTTCAAAACATCGCCGACTTCGTCGAGATTGGACAGCAGCCGGTCGAGTGTTTCGCGGGCGTCGTCCTTGTCGCCCCGGCGAATCTGGATTTCGGCGATGGCGGCGAACGCATCTGCCTGTTTCTCGCTGTCCGGAATAATGGTCGCAGCGGCCATGGCGTCATCGGGTCGTCCGGCGGCGGCTTGTGCTTCGGCGATATCGCGAAGCGCCACCATGACGAGGCGCGGATCCTTGATTCGAGCCGCCGTTTCCATAGCTTTTTCGCCCAGCCCGGCGCGGGCTTCGGCGATCAAAATTTCGCCGAGCGCCCAATCGCGAAGTTCTGCCTTGGCGATCGCCTTGGCGCTTTCGAGCGCTTCGCCAAGCAGGCAGAGGGTTGTCGGCGCTTCGAAGCAAGATGTTGAATCGCGGGTCGGATCGGCGGCTTCGTCATCGCCTTCGGCAGTCATCAGGTCGCGGGTCGCGGGATGGTTCATCAGCTTGGAGCGTGCGTCCTTGATGCTTTCCGAGCGGGCATCGTCCAGCTGGCGCATCAGTTTGCGAACACCGACCGCATATTCGAGCTTGCCGATCAGGTCCAGCGTGATGCGCCCCGACGGCTCTATTCCGGTGGCGCGCTGGTAAATGTGGATGGCGGCGCGGGTCGATTTATCGAGAACGCCGTCTTCGGGGCCGAGATAAAGACCAAGCTTCGACAAAGCCTGTTGCGCACGACGGACCATTGGACTGGGCTGCAAGCGGGTTGCCGCCGCCGGTTGCTCGTCCATCGGCGGCAGCGCGGCACGCGCCTGTGGCGCGGTGACGCTCAGCAACGCCACCAGCATCACCGAATAACGCGCTACGCAGCTTTGTCCGGTCGGTTTCATCCGTTCAGATCGTTCCCGGTTGTGAGGACGAAAATAAATATAATTATACTATAGCCGATTTTCCGGCCAATTGCCGCGATCCATCAGATGCGCGCTTGGCGTCTCGGTATCTACCCCTTAAAACGCCCGGATGGCGGTTTACACGGAAATTGACGACGATGCACTGATTGACTTCATTGCCGATTACGACATCGGCGAGGTCTTGTCGTGCAAGGGGATTGCCGAGGGTATCGAGAATTCCAACTTTATCGTCACGACGACGACCGGTCCGTATATCCTGACACTTTATGAGAAACGCGTACGGATCGAGGATCTGCCGTTTTTCCTAGGCCTCATGGACCACGCAGCGGCACATGGCATCCCGTGCCCGGTGCCGCTCAGGACGCGGCAGGGCGAGACGCTTCGCGAACTTTCCGAGCGTCCGGCGGCGATGGTCAGTTTTCTCGCCGGCATGTGGCCGAAGCGCCCGAATGCGGATCATTGCCGTCAGGTCGGCGAAGCGCTGGCGCGGTTCCATCTGGCGAGCGAGGGATTTCCGCTGAAACGGGAAAATGCGCTCGGTGAAGGCGCTTGGGCGGCATTACTCGACGCATCGGGGGACGGTGCCGACAGCGTCAAGCCGGGTCTGGGGGCGATGCTGTCCGAAGTCTTGGGCGAATTGCATGCGTCATGGCCGCACGATCTGCCGTCCGGCGTGATCCATGCAGACCTGTTTCCCGACAATGTCTTCTTCCGTGCCGAGCACTTGTCCGGGATGATCGATTTCTATTTCGCCTGCAACGACCAACTGGCCTATGACATCGCGGTTTGCCTGAATGCCTGGTGTTTTGAGCCGGACCTCAGTTTCAACGTGACCAAGGCGCGCCGGCTCTTGAGAGGCTATCAGGAGGTCCGCCCCCTGACGGTGGACGAAATTGCGGCGATGCCGGTGCTGGCCGAGGGCGCGGCAATGCGGTTTCTGCTGACGCGGCTCTATGACTGGCTGCATACGCCGGAAGATGCCTTCGTGACGCCGAAAAGCCCCATGGAATACATCAAGAAGCTTGAATTTCACCGTGGCGTAAAAGGACCGGATTCCTATGGCATCGACTGATGCGGACGAAAATACCATCGAAATTTTCACGGATGGCGCGTGTTCGGGAAATCCCGGCCCCGGCGGTTGGGGGGCGATTCTGCGCTGGAAAGGTCACGAAAAAGAACTGTACGGCGGCGAAGCGGAAACCACCAACAACCGCATGGAGTTGATGGCGGCAATCCAGGCGCTGGAAAGCCTGAAGCGGGCGTCGCACGTCGCGTTGTATACGGACAGCACCTATGTTCGCGACGGGATCAAGTCGTGGATACACGGCTGGAAACGGAACGGCTGGAAGACGTCGGCGAAAAAGCCCGTGAAGAACGAGGATTTGTGGCGCCGTCTGGACGCCGCGAACGGCGCGCACAGCGTCGAATGGCATTGGGTCAAAGGCCACGCCGGGCATCCGGAAAACGAACGTGCCGACGAACTGGCGCGCTTGGGCGCGTCCGAAGCCGCCGCCGGCTGACACGCCACGCTGCAGATAAAAAAAGGACACGGCCATATGGGGCAGCCGTGTCCTTTCAGGGTTCCCGTAAACCGGCGTCGCAAGGGAGGTCGCGTTACCTACGGGATATGTCAGGGAGACAAATCAGGCGTGGCCGAGGCTCCAGCGCATCCGCTGCGCGGCGCTCTCCGGGCTGCGCGCGGCAGACTGGAATTCACGGCCTTTGACTTCGGATCCGACCAGATCGCCCCAGCGGTCGCGGGTTTCGGTTTGGCCGGGGAACCAGGTGGCGAATTTCTTGTTGTTCTTGAACATGTGCTTATCCTCATGTCTTGCCCGGACGATCCAGGCTGTAATGTTCTGAAACCATATGTACGCCTGACCTTGAATCGGCACAAAGGATAGTTTTTCATTATATGCATGAGTTTTTATTCATGTATAATTCATGCATGGGAATGCCGATGAGACCGAGGAGACCTTGATATGCCGCATCTGCCGCCAATCGCCGCCTTGCGCGCGCTGGCCTGCGCGGCGCGCCATTTAAGCTTCACCAAGGCCGCCGAGGAGCTGAATGTCACGCAAAGTGCGGTCAGCCATCAGATCCGCCATATCGAGGAATTGTGGGACATTCAGCTTTTCGAACGCCGCCCCCGGCAGCTTCTGCTGACCCCGGCGGGCGAGCGGCTGTCGGATATCGTCAACGATTTCATCGATGCGCTTGGGACCGCGCTGGATGAGTTGAAGGCCGAGGAGGGGCATACGGCGCTGCGCGTCGAGATGCTGCCGTCGCTGGCCGTGAAATGGTTGGTGCCGAGACTGCAGGAATTCAGGTATGAGCATCCGGAGGTCGATGTCTGGCTATCGACGCGCCAGGACATTCGTCCAACGCTGAGCAGCGCGCTGGATGCGGTGATTACGCTCGGCGACGGTCAGTACCCCGGCCTCGCGTCATGGGAATTGATGCGCGATTACGTCATCCCGGTGGCGCGGCCGCGCTTGCTGGAAGAATACGGCATGCCGAAAACCCCGGCCGATCTCTGCAATATGCCGCTTTTGCTCCGGCATTCGGGGGTGCTGTCGCCGGGTTGGGAATACTGGTTCGATTACGCGGGGGTATCGCCCGAGGTCTATCAGTCGGCGCTCCGCGAAGGAACCCGCTTTCCCGATACCAACATGGCCATTCAGGCGGCCTTCGAGGGGCAGGGCGTGGCTTTGGCGCGCAGTGCGCACGTGTGGGAAGACCTGGAGACCGGCCGCCTTGTCAGGCTGTTCGATATCCATTGTCCGTCGGATGTGTCGGTGTATTT
>Ga0209273_10000363_pt1 | contig 62485 bp, 45 predicted proteins | sample tdAd471_FD_187126 | JGI IMG/M metagenome (GOLD analysis project Ga0209273, IMG submission 187126) | Marine sediment microbial communities from the Atlantic coast under amendment with organic carbon and nitrate - tdAd47.1 (SPAdes)... | ecosystem: Environmental > Aquatic > Marine > Coastal >...
AGGCGATTGCCGGATTGGAGCAAGCGAAGGCGTCGGTGCAACAGGCGGCTGTGGCGCAGGACTTTGCCCAGAAGCGCTTGGACGCGGAACAGAAGAAGTACGACTTGGGCGTGAACACGGCGTTTATCGTGCTGGACGCGCAGGATGATCTGGTGCAGGCGGAAGCGGATCTGATCGACCAGGGAGTGGCCTATCGACGGTCGTTGCTGACGCTGTTTCGGTCGACGGGGGAGCTGCTGGATAAGCGCGGCGTGGAGATTCGGTACGACTGAGAGACGTTGCTGAACGTAGCGCGACCTTAGGGGAAGCAGCGGCCAAATCTCATTAGAAGACGCGGGTCTCCGTGAACCCGAATCTTCCGCCTCAACAGAGCCCAGGCAAGCCCGTGGTCTTTCCGCAAGAAGCCCAGCCAGGTCTGGGAATCGGCCGTTACATGGAGGTCCGCTTCGCCCTCATGCACCCGCCGAACCGTGATGGCGCCGTCTCTCACGACCACAGTCGCTCGGGCTGCCTCCTTGCCGAAGAAGGTGAAGTGGATCCGTAGATCCAGTTCCTTCGCGGCGGTCGCCTGGAACGTCAACGGCATCCCGTTCAGCAGCGCGTCGATCGTCATCGGCCTCAGACTGTTCGTCACATGCCGGACCTGCTTGTGGGGGAAGCGCTTGGTCACATGCGCCTCCGCGTCCGATCCAGCGAGCACGTAGACCTTCTCTTCCTTCTTCTGCAAGGGCCGTAGGACGGCGTCCATATGAGCTTTGCGGTCCTCCAAGAACGGCGAGATCACGTCGTCGCCGGCCGGACACACCGCCAGGCAGTAGGCGGCCTTGTAGTTCGCTCCATAGGACAGGCTTTGCCACCAGGAAGCCGATTCGTCGTCATCCACCTTCTTGCGGTAGTCCCGGGCATCCTTCGAATCGGCTACCTGCTCGACCCAACTCGTAAACCCGCCCATGAACTCTCGGTAGTTGTGCGTATAGCACGAGGAGAACTGAAACTCGCCTTTGGGAGAAATCGCCCCGACCGGGCACGCGGCCACGCACAGCTTGCACTCTAAACAGGGGTTGAAGTCCAGCGGCTGAGCCTGCTGCTCAACGTCGATGTCGGTGAGCACGGTCCCCAGCAGTGCGAAGTTTCCGAACTTCGGATGGATCAAGTTCCGGTGGACGCCCATCTTGCCGAGCCCTGCCGCTTCAGCGACCAGCTTGTGCGAGACGGTCCAGATCTTGCCTGGGAATCGGCTCATCTCCAGAGGAAAGCCCATCGCCGGGTTAGCCGCCCTGCCGCGGGCGTCTTCCAACCGACGGACGACGGCGCGGGCGACGTCGTTCACGTCTTCGCCGGCATGGTGAAACTCCAGGTTGGCCGCCGATCGCGCCGGAGAGCGAACCGGCTCGCGATGCATCCGGACAACAAACGAGATGGCCGAGCGCGCCCACGGATAGAACTCCTCCAGGTCCGCTCGGTCGGCGTCGAACTCCGGCCGAGCGGTAGAAACGACTCCGGCGTCGTCGGCGCCCGCCTCCATCGTGAGCCGTCGCAACTCTTCCGCCGTCCATGTGCGGGGTGCGACGGGCGACTGATGGGCGAGAACGGTGGGATGCTGTGCATGGGTAGTCATGATGTATATACAAGTTTATGTTCAAAAAAAGGTCCGCTATTCCGTGATGGCGGCCGCGGGAGACGCCCTCAGTGCTTCGGAGGCCTCTTCGCCGAGCAGCGCCGTGGCGCGCTCCTGTGCAAGTCGCCACGCCGGATAGGCGTCGGTCAGCAGACGTTTTCCTTCCGCGGTCAACTGGAAAGGCTGTGAGCGGGCATCCGACTCGTCCTCGAGCGCCTCAATCCAACGCCGTCGTCGCATCCTCTCTAGGTTCCGCGAGAGCGTCGACGCTTCTAGGTCCAGGATGCGCCCAATCTCGCCCGGCCGCGCTTTGCCCAGGCGCTCGGCGGCCACCAGGATGTTCATCTGGGAGACCTTCATGCCCAACGGCCGTAGCGCGTCGTCGTAGATATTAGTGATCGCGCGATTGATCTTGCGTACGCGCGCCGCCAAACAGTCCTGGGAGACTTCTTCAGCGATACTCACGACATTGAGTGTATATGCAATAAACTCTCGAGTCAAGCGGGATCTTCGATCAGTCGGACCGGATCAGCGAACGACGGCGGACACGTCCAAGCTCGTGGGAGCCAGGCAGGCCTTGTCGTTACAGGCTTGGTAGCGGAGCTTTCCGCTGAGGGTGACCGGCTTGTCGCCCAGGCTCTTCGGGGCGCGCAACTTCGTCGTCACCGCGAACTCGCCGGAGAATACCGAGAGCGGTCCGTCGGAGAAGTCGTACTGCACCAACTCCGCCTCCGGGAACTCGGTCGCCAGGACTTCAAAGCCGGGCGTATTCCAAGTCAGCCGCGTCGGAATCAGGTATTCCTCCAGCGGCTGGTCTGAATTGATGTGGTAGCCCTTGCGGATGCGCACGGTCAGAGGCAGTTCAAACGTCTCTCCGGCTTTGACCGTAATCGGAGGAGGCGGCAGCGCCACCGCAGCTTGGAAGCCGCGCAGCTGCGCTCCGAGCGCGGCTGCCGCCAGGAGGACGACGACGGCGAGGCTACAGCAGCGCTTCAATTTCTTCCTCATAGAGCGACTTGTCGACCAGCCCCTTATGACGGCCCACGATCTGACCTTGCTTATCGATCACCAGAGTCATCGGCAACGCCATGACGCCGCCAAACTTGTCGGCCGTCTCCTCGTCGCCGATCACGACGGGGAAGTTCACCGGGTTGTCGGCTAGGTAGGGGCGGACGATGTCCCATCCCTCCTCGTCCATGGAGATCGCCAAAACCGTAAATCCCTGATCTTTGTACTTGCGCTGAAACTCGACGAACCACGGCATCTCGACTTTGCAGGGCCCGCACCAAGTCGCCCAGAAGTTCAACAAGACGACTTGCCCCTTGTAATCGGAGAGTTGGACGACCTTGCCTTCACCATTCTCTAGGGCGAAGTCGGCGGCCGCTTCGGCGGAGACGCCGCTGCAACCGAAGGACAGCAACAACGCAGCGATCGGAAGCGCGAGTATTTGGATTCGTTTCATTCGGGCCCTCAACACGTCCCCTCAGTATAGGACGCCGTCTTCTTACGTTTCGTTGCTCCCGGGCAGAAGGTTCCGCAGGCATCTAGGATTATTCCCAACCATCGCGTGCTCGCAGCGTCTATCGTCGTGTAACCTGCTCTTCGCTACGATGGCCTTAGTAACTTGGTCTGGCCAGACCTCCCCTTTTCTCTATGCTGTTCCGAACTTCCTACCGCGCGCTCGCGTTTTGGCTGACTTTCGCTTCCGTGACTCTGGCGCAGTCGTTTGACGCGTCCGTGGAGGGGCGCGTCCTGGACGGCACGCGGGCCTCCGTGGTCGGGGCCGATCTGGTGCTCGTCGAAGAGGCGTCGGGGTTGGAGCGACGTACGCGCTCCGGCGAAGCCGGTGTTTACGCCTTTGCGGCGCTTGAGCCCGGCGTCTACTCGCTGCAGGTTCGCGCGGAAGGATTTCGAGCGGTGCTTCGCGAGGCGTTGACCGTTGCGGTGGGCGCCCGCGTGCGCCAGGACTTCCAGTTGGAGATTGGCCCGGTCTCCGACGTGGTGACGGTGACGTCCGAGCCCCCTTCCGTCAACCAGCGCTCCGCCGCCGTTTCCACGGTGATCCCGAACAACTATCTCATCGAGCTGCCGCTCGACGGTCGGAACTTCCTGGAGCTGGTGATGCTGGCGGCGGGCGTCACCGAATCGGCCGACGGCTCGGCCGGTTCAACCCGCGGCCGCTTCGCCTTCCAGGCGGGAGGCGCCCGCGAGAGCGCCAACTCGTTCATCTATGACGGCGTCTACGCCATTGATCCTGTTCTCAACAGCTTCACGTTCACGCCTCCGGTCGACGCGGTGCAAGAGTTCCGGGTCGAGACTGCCAATTCCGAGTCGGGGCAGGGACGGAACTCAGGCGGACAGGTCTCGGTCTCGCTCAAGCGCGGCGGCAACCAGTTCCACGGCTCGGCGTATGAGTTTCTACGCAACTCCGCGCTCGACGCCCGCAACTTCTTTGATCAGCCCGATCAACCCACGCCCAAGCTGCGGCGCAACCAATTTGGCGCGTCCGTCGGCGGGCCGCTCCGCAAGAACTCCACGTTCTTCTTCGCCGACTATGAGGGGCTGAGAGAACGCCGTGCCGTTACGCGCACGACCAACACGCCCACCGCGGCGGAGCGCACGGGCGACTTCTCAAGCAGCGACCTCCCCACGCCTATCAATTTCCTGAGCGGCCAGCCATTTGAGAACGGTCAACTTCCCGCATTTTTCCTCCACCCGGTCGGCCAAGGCGTCGCCGGTCTCTACCCGCTGCCCAATCGTGCGGGTTCCGGCCAGAACTTCGTTTCCGCGCCGACGCAATCGAACGACGGCAACAAGTTCGACGTCCGCATTGACCAAAAGCTGGGCGCGAACGGCCGCCTCGCCGGGCGCTACAGCTTCGCCGACCGTACCCTGTTCGAGCCGTTCGCCGGACAGACGTTCGCGGCCGTACCTGGATACGGCAACGACGTCGACGAACGCGGACAAAACCTCATGGCGTCGGAGACGCATACCTTCGGGAGCCGCTGGGTCAACGAAGTTCGTTTTGGCTTCAATCGCGTCGATAACCGAACGTTCCACCAGAACTCGGGCACGAGCATCAACCGCACGGTCGGCCTGCCGGACTTCGTCGACCGCGAGCGCGACCTTGGCCTGACTTTCATCCAAATCACCGGCCTGAGCCCGCTCGGCGACGAGTTCAACAATCCCCAAGACGGCGTCATCGACTCCTACCAGTTTTCTGACACCGCTTCCGTCTCCGCCGGGAAACACTTCTTGCAGTTCGGGTTCGAGCAGCGCTTCATCCGCGGCAACGCTTTTCGCGATGTCCAATCGCGCGGGCAGATCTCATTTACCGATTTCGCTTTCACCCAGAGCGCTCTTGCGGATCTGCTGCTCGGGCTGCCCAGCTTCACCGGCGGTGCGGCGTCGGACAGCGTTCAGAACCAGCGCACTGCCGCGACCAACTTCTTCGCGCACGACTCCTGGCGCGTGCGCTCCGGCCTCACGCTCACCCTGGGGCTGCGCTACGAGTACAATCAGCCCGCCTACGATGCTGAGGATGCCGCGGCTGTTTTTGATTCCGCTACCCAGCAGATCGTGCAGGTCGGCACGAACGGCGTCCCTCGCGCGGGGTACCAATCCGACCTCAATAACTTCGCGCCCCGCATCGGTATCGCCTGGAGCCCGCGAACCGAACGCAAGACCGTCGTTCGCGCGGGGTACGGCATTCATCACAACTTCTCGTCTCTCGCGCCGGGGCAGGGCATCTACTTCAACCCGCCGTTCTTCAACTTTCAGCTGTTCTTCCCTTCGCAGCAGCAACAGATCCTGTTGCACGACCCGTGGCCGCAAGGCGGCGCCGCGCCGGTGCCTCCGTCGGCCGTCACCTACGACCGCAACCTACGCACGAGCTACGCGCAGAACTGGAACTTCACCATCGAGCAGGAGTTCGCGGACTCCACCGTCGTCTCGGTCGGATACGTTGGAACGCGCGGCGTGAATCTGCTGGGCGGCCGCGACATCAACCAGCCGGCGCCTTCGACGGCCGAACTCAACCTCCGCCCCAACCCGTTCTTCTCGGACGTCAATCAGATTGAGTCGGCGTTCGATTCCGTCTATCACAGCCTGCAGGCGCAACTGCAATGCCGCTTTCGCGGCGGGCTAACGGGCCTGTTCAACTACACCTGGTCCAAATCGATCGACAACGCCTCGAACTTCTTCGCCTCAGCCGCCGACCCCAACTTCGCCCAAGACAGCAACAACGTCTCGGCGGAGCGCGGGCGATCGAGCTTTGACACGCCGCACCGGTTCGTCGGCAGCTTCGCCTACGAGTTGCCGTTTGGGAAGGACAAGCGTTGGGCGGGCAATCTCTCCGGCGCTGCGGGTGCACTCGTCAGCGGCTGGAAAATCAACTCGATTATCACGCTCGCCTCCGGTCAACCGGCGACGGTTGCACTGCCGTCTGAACTCGACAACTCCAACACCGGTCGCTCGATCTTCGGTTTCGGCGCAGGCGACCGTCCGAATCTCGTCGGCAATCCCAACCGCTCGAACCCGGACCCCGCTCAATGGATTGACCCGGCGGCCTTCGCCTTCCCGGCGTTCGGCACGTTCGGCAACGCGGGGCGCAACATCATCCAAGGGCCGCCGCTCCAGAACGTCAACTTCTCGGCCGTCAAAGACACTCACCTAGCAGAAGACGTGACGCTTCAGTTTCGCGCTGAGTTCTTCAACTTCCTCAACACGCCCAATTTCGGCCAACCGAACATCTTCTTCGGTACCCCCGGTTTCGGCCGCATTCTTTCGGCTCGGGATGCGCGTGAAATCCAGTTCGGCGTCAAGCTGCTGTTCTAGTCGTTTGTCCGTTGCTCACTCCGGCAGTTCTTCTCCCGCCGGTTCAGGCAACCAGAAACTCGCGATCAGCCCAATCACGTAGGCCGCCGTCCCGACAATTCCGGCGGCGAAGGCCAGCTTGAGGGCGGGCGTATCTCCGGGCGTATAGTTGGCCAGCGTGGTGGTGACCATGGCGGCGAAGGTGCCGAGGAAACGGCCGCCGATGTTGGCGGCGAAGCCTTCCCCCGTACCTCGCAAGCGCGTGGGGAAGACCCGCGGGATGTAATTGCCCCAGAAGCTGAACTGGGCGACGGTAACGAGTCCGGCTAGAAACATGCCGTACTTCAGCAGGCCGACGTCGCTGGTGGCGGCGTAGAAGAAGACGAGCGGGAAGATCACTAGACCTGGAACCAGAAAGAGCCGCAGCAGGTTACGACGGCCGACGAATACGACCACCAGCAGGGCAAGAATGATTCGCCCGACGATGCCTCCGATCTCTTGGAGCAGTTGGACATTGCCGACGGTCTGTTCTTGAGCGGTTGGGTCCAGGTGAGCGACTAAGCTGGGGACGATGCGGGGAACGTGCTGAATGGCCCCGAAGGCCGCTCCGTAGCTGCAGGCGAAAAGGATGGTGGTGACGACTGTCGTGCGGAGCAAGCCCGGCTGGAACAGCTCCATGACGCTGGGCCGCTCGAGCGTGCCGGCGTCCTTCCTCTCCTGCCATTTTGGCGACTCCGGCAGGAAGGGACGAATGACCATCAGCGGGATAGCCGGGATGAGGCCCGAGATCAAGGTATAGCGCCAGGCCGCGTGTCCGCCCAGAATCTCTGGGAAGGAATCGCCGTAAGTGACAGCCAGGTAGTACGCGCCGGTCACCATAGCGCCGCCGATGGAGCTGAAAGCCTGCGTCCAGCCGAGCACGGCTTCGCGGGTCTTGTGTTCCTCGAACAGTTCAGCCAGCCAGGCGACCGCCGCAACGAACTCGACCGAGACGCCGATGAACGTGGTGCAGCGGAAGAACAGGAGCATCTCGATGCTGGTCGAGAAGCCCGCGGCGCATGCGGAGAAGGCGTACAGCAGGATGCTCCAGACCAGTACCGCGCGGCGCCCGAGCCGGTCCGTGAGCCAGCCGCCGAGGAGCCCGAATATGCCGCCAAAGACAGCAGGCACGAAGAAGAGCAAGCCGACCCACTGGTTGAACTCAGGCGTCCCCGGGCGGACTTCTGCGAGGTCGAGCAGCGCCGGCCGCACGATCAGCGGCAGCATCAACAGTTCGTAGATGTCGAAGGCGAAGCCGAGGGCTGCCACGAAGCAGATCAGCCATTGGGTGCGGGTGAGTGTGGGAAGCTGCATGCGGAGTCGCCATTATGGCGCCATCAAACCGGCTTGTGTGAGCCGCATGCTCATTGGGTCAGCACATCCTCCGCCGAGACGAACAGATAGTCCGGGGAACTCTTGGTACAAAGCTGCAAAATCGGCAGGTGTCCTGCTCCGATGATCACAAGCACCCGGTCTGCTTTCTCCACTGGAATCCGTTGAATATTGTTGAAGATCCGCAGGTTCCGGTTGTACCAGCGTGTTCGCGAATCCGGCCCGAGGTAGTCGTCGCCTTGCCCGGCCTTGGCGTTTCCCACGAGATACATGCCGTGCGAGATGCGGGCGCGTTCCTGCGAACTGTGGTGCAACAGAGATCGAATCAGAGGCTGCTCGTCCACCAGTCGGTCCTCCCATTCAGCGAGCCGGCGGTATTCCTCGGCCCACTCCGTCTCTAGGTCTGCCTGCCCGTAGTCCTTGATCTTCTGTGACCAAGCGTCCCAGTTGCCGATCATGTCGTGTCCCCGTGCGTCGATCGCGTACAAACGCTCATGGCCGAGCGATTCGGCCAGTCGAAATCCGATTTGGTGGATCTCGTGCGAGGTCAGCTCGAACTCGCCGCGCCGGAACGCTCGATAGTCTCGATTGAGACGCTCCTCGCTGGGTAGACGTCGCTCGACCGCAATCCGAGTGGGGCCGAACTCGCGCAGTCGGTCTAGGACGACCTCCAACTCCGCCTGACGCTTCTCCGACAGGATGTCGAACTGGTGCTGCGGCTTGTGGTCGTCCCTACCCGCATCCCGGAAGTGGAAGACTCCCAAGAGGAGAATCTGTGGTCGAGGGGCGGCCTCTCCCAGGATGTCCGGGATGGTCTGCGCGGGGCAGACGAGGGCGACCGCAAGGCATACTCCAAACGCTCTCTTCACGAACCGCATGGCTCCCAATTCCTCCTTCTTCCTCGTTCGCCAAACGCGACTCATGCTACCGGACTATCTCTTGAGCCTCCACGAAGTTCGGCTCTCGTCACTCCCTTGATGACGCGTCGCCGTCGGGGATTGTCTGAAGCGCTACCCTTGGGCGTTGGTGGGAGCTTGTGTTGATGAACCTAGACCGATCCACTAGAGCCGTTGCACCGAGATCGGCGCCGCGCAAGGCCCGATCGGCGTCGGTTCTCGTGCCGTTCCTGCTGTTCGCCGCATACGCCCACGGCCAGGAGACTTCTTCGATGCATGTGCTTGGATACGCCGATCGTCTGAGCGTGGCTCATGGGGAGACCGTCCGGTTCATGGTGAGCTGCGAATCCGCGAGCTACCGCGCCGATTTGGTTCGCTTGATCCACGGAGACGTGAACCCCGACGGACCGGGCTTCAAGGAGCAAGTCGTCGAATCCCGCGTCAACCAGAGCTATCCCGGGGGGCGGCAAGAGCTCGTCGCGGGCTCTTACGTCACGGTCGACGACCACCCTGCCCTGCGCGTCGCGGACGGCTTCACGCTGACGGCCTGGATCGCTCCGAGTGCGCCGGGAAGAGGCGTGCAGGGGATTGTCGCCAAGTACTCGCCGGAAGACGGACGAGGCTATGGGATGTTTCTAGGAGAAGACGGCGGGCTGGAACTGTGGGTCGGCGATTCGAGCGGCCATGTCGAGAAGATTCGAACCGAGACGCCGCTCCGGGGATGGACGGCGGTCTCCGCGTTTCGGGGGCTGAACCAGGGTGTCAGTCCTCCGTCCTGGTACTTCGTGGCGGCATCGTTCGATGCCCGCAGCGGTCGCGCGACGCTCTATCAGCAGCCGGTGATCGAGTGGCCGCACGATCCGAGTCGGGCGCGGGTGGAGAAGACGTTGTCTGCCCGGTCGGTCGGAGAGAACTCGGCGTCCTTTTTGATGGCCGGCTATTGGACCGTGAGAGATGGTGAGGCTCCGAGTGTAAGCGGTCACTTCAACGGCAAGATCGAAAACCCGCGGGTCTTCGACAGGGCATTGGATTCGGACCAACTGGCAGAGCTGAGCCGAGGGGCGGAGCCGCAAGAACCCGTTGCGGCGTGGGACTTCTCCGCGGACATCACGGGGCGAGGCGTCCGCGATACGTCCCCCAACCGATTGCATGGGCGAACCGTGCAGATGCCGACGCGGGGCGTGACGGGACACGCCTGGGACGGAAGCGACGACCATTTCGAACGAGTCCCGGAGCACTACTCGGCCATTCATTTCCACGACGACGACCTCGACGATGCCGGTTGGCAGGCAGACTTCGAGCTTGAAGTACCTGCATCACTGCGCAGCGGGATCTACGCCATGCGGCTGACCACCGAGAGCGGATCCGACTATGTTCCGTTTTTCGTCCGCCCTGGCCCCGACGTACAGCGGTCGCCCATTGCCTTTCTCGCGCCGACATTCACCTATCTGGCCTACGGCAACTGGAACAGGGGAACGCCGGAACTGTTGAGCTTGTACAGCCATCACTCCGACGGCAGCGGAGTTTCCTACGCCTCCAGTCGGAGACCGATCCTGGATATGAAGCCCAAGGTCGTTCACCGCAACGCCGGACCGGTGACGACGGGTCCTCACGGATTCAATGCGGATCTGCACTTGGTCGACTGGCTGGACGCCAAGGGATATTCCTGGGACGTGGTGACCGACGGCGATCTCCATTCCGAAGGCGTCGACTTGTTGGCGCCCTACCGAACGATCGTGACCGGGTCTCATCCGGAGTACTGGTCCGGGCAGATGCTCGATGCTCTGAAGGCCTATCTCCAGCAGGGCGGAAGACTCCTTTATCTGGGCGGCAACGGCTTCTACTGGGTCACTTCGGTGGATTCGGAAGAGGGGCACACGATCGAGATTCGCCGTCGAGGCGGGACCGAGGCTTGGCAAGCTGCGCCCGGCGAGTACTATCACAGCACCACGGGCGAACTGGGAGGCCTGTGGCGGTTTCGCGGACGACCGCCTCAGCAGCTGGTCGGCGTCGGCTTCACCGCGCAAGGCGACGACCGCGGCCGCCCGTATCGCCGTCAGGAGGGTAGCTTCGATCCTCGGGCGGAGTTCATTTTCGAGGGCCTAGAAAAGGACGAGCTGATTGGCGATTTCCCGTGCTTGGTGCTGGAGCACGGTGCGGCGGGCCTTGAAGTGGATCGGTTTGATGAGGTCTTGGGGACGCCGAGTCATGCCCTGTTGCTTGCGTCGGCGGACGGTTTTTCCGACCTATACCAGCACGTGGTGGAGGAGGTCTTGGTGACCGATTCCAAGCAGGGAGGGTCGGTCAATCCTCGGGTGCGGGCCGACATGGCTCTGATGGAGTATCCGAACGGAGGCGCCGTGTTTTCGGTCGGATCGATCTCTTGGGACGGCTGCCTCTCCTACAACGGTTACGACAACAACGTCTCCCGCATCACCGAGAATGTCCTGAATCGCTTCCAATCTGAAGGGGTGACTACCGAGGGGGGCGGCGACGAATAGACGGCCGCTTCCCCTCCCTGCCAGCTATACTGACTGCCGGAATAGACCCCATGAAATCCCGTATTCTCCTGACCACTCTCGCGCTGGTCTGCGCGGCTTCCATGACCGCCCAGAGCCAGAAACCCGTCAACTGGAACGACGGGATTCCCGAGCCTTATCACTCGCCCTCGGCCAGCAATCGCCCGCAAGTCGTGGAGCGCCCCGACGGCGCCAATCTCGGGCTTCCCGCAGGCTTCGCGGTGGAAGAGTTCGCCATGCATCCGGATTGGATTCGGCCGCGCTACATGCTGCTGTTGCCCAACAACGAGATCCTGCTCTCGGACTCCGGCGACCGCGGCGAGCCCAACGGCGCCGTCTATCACATGAGCGCTGACGGCAAGAAGGTCTCCAAACTCCTTGACGGCCTGGACCGTGCTTTCGGACTGCAATATCACGACGGCATGCTCTACGTCGCCGAGACGACCTCGCTCAAGCGCTATCCGTTCGACGCCTCGGCCGTGAAGACGACCGGCGAAGGTGAAGAGATCTACTCCATGGCCGACTTCGGCCAGGGCCACTGGACGCGTTCGATCCTGTTCAACGACGACCACTCCAAGCTCTTCCTCACCATTGGTTCCGGCTCGAACGTCGACGTGGGCGAAGCCAAGGAACGCGCCGCGCTGCTGCGCATGAACCCCGACGGCTCCGACGTGGAGATCTACGCGGAAGGCCTGCGCAACATCATCGGCCTGCGCCATTCGCCGGAGAGCGGAAGGCTCTGGGTCTCCATCCAGGAGCGAGACGGGCTGGGCGACGATCTCGTCTCCGACTATTTGGCGGAGGTCAAGAAGGGCGGCTTCTACGGCTGGCCTTACGCCTACACAGGCCCGAACGAAGAACCGCGCCACAAAGGCGTCGCGCCGGACATGGTGGAAAAGACGCTCTACCCCGACGTGCTGCTCGGCGCCCACGTCGCCGTGCTCGACATGATCTTCTACACCGGCGACATGTTCCCCGCCGAGTACCAGAACAGTCTGCTGCTGGCCTTCCACGGCTCTTGGAACCGTGCCAATCGCGTCGGCTACAAAGTAGCTCGCATACCGTTTAAGGACGGGCGTCCGCAGACCGGGCCGCAGGACTTCCTGACCGGTTGGATGCTCGACCCGGAAGACCGCCGCGTATGGGGCCGCCCGGTCGGATTGCTGCAGATGCCCGACGGCTCGGTGCTGGTGACCGACGACGGCGGCTTGAAGGTCTGGCGCATCTCCTACGAGAAATAGCAATGCGCCCAGTTCCACTCGGTCTGCTCACTCTCGTCCTCGTCGGGACAGCCGCGGCTCAACGCGGCGGCCCGCCCCCGGAAACGTTTCCGCTTTGGGCCGACGGCGCGCCCGGCGCCCAAGGCTCCGAGCCCGTCGACGTGCCGACGCTCTCGGTCTATCTGCCGCCCGCTGAGCGCTCGTCGGGAACGGCGGTGGTGGTCTGCCCCGGCGGCGGCTATCAAAATCTCGCCATGGACCATGAGGGCGTCCAAATCGCCCGCTGGTACAACTCGCAAGGCATTGCCGCCTTCGTCTTGAAGTACCGCCTTGGCCCCAAGTATCACCACCCGGTGCAGCGCGGCGACGTCCTGCGGGCGATTCGTACGGTGCGCTCCCGCGCTTGGCGCTACGGCGTAGAGGAAGATCGCATCGGCGTGATGGGTTTTTCCGCCGGAGGCCACTTGGCTTCTACGGCGGCGACCCTGTTTGACGCCGGCGATCCCGACTCCTCCGACCGCATTGAGCGGTTCAGTTCGCGGCCCGATTTCGCGGTGCTGGTCTACCCGGTGATCGCGCTTGATGCGCCTTATACCCATCAAGGCTCGAAGCGGAATCTGCTAGGCGACAATCCCTCGGCCAACCTGGTAGCGAAGCTCTCGACCGACAAGCAGGTCACGGCGAACACGCCCCCGACCTTCCTCTTCCACACCAATGAAGACACGTCGGTACCGCCCGAAAACAGCGTGGCATTCTACCTCGCGTTGCGGAAAGCGGGAGTCCCGGCGGAGTTGCACATCTACGAACGCGGCCGCCACGGCGTAGGACTCGCCTGGAGCGACCGTATCCTCTCGTCGTGGCCCAATCGTTTGGCGGACTGGCTGCTGACCCGCGGCCTCCTCCATCGCTAAAGCAAGAAGGCTGGAGCGCGACCTGCGCGCCCCAGCCTTCGAGAAGAACTCGGCGGCCTACTGGCTCAAGACTTTTCCGCCGCTGCCGCCGCCCGTGAAGACGACCGCCCCGCCGGTCCGTCGGACCCGTGTAGCTTGGCGCCCAGCTTCATGCGCGTTGATGAGCACGCGGCACAGCGACTGATTGAACAGCGCCGGGCTCCACAGGGCTCCTCCGCGCAGGTTGGAGTTGATGACGGCGGCGACTTCCACGTCGTCCTCAAACTTCATGATGCACGCGTGCGACTCCCGGCTCGCCGTCACGGGCACCCATTGGATCCCGCTCTGGGTCGCCATCATGGTCATGGCTCCCGTACCCGACATATAGTCGCCTCCGTGCCAGAAGATCCCGGCTTCGTCGCCGGAGTTCGCGCCCGCGCTCCAGCCGAGGTTGAGCTGATCCATGAGATCGCGGTTGGCGACCGACAGGATGCGTTGGTCGGCGGGGACCCACTCGGGGTGGCTGAGGTAGGTGGTGAACTTCGCCAACTCTACGGACGACAGGTGCCATCCGACGGGGCCGCAACCGTAGGCCATCGACGCCTCGCCCCAGTTCGTCTTGGGCGCGGCGGTGGGGTAGCGGGCGTCGAAGTAATGCGTGCGGGTCGCTTCATCGAGGTGGTAGCAGGAGGCGTTGAACTCAAGCGGCGCCCAGATATTCTGCGCCACATAGGCCATGTAGAGCCACGCCGTCAGGTCGTCAGTCAGTTCCAAGTGATCGACGGCGGGGTTTACGGCCTGCCAGAGTTTCGGGATGAGGATCCGGAACAGTCCATAGTTGGCGTTCTTGTAGCAGTAGACGCCGAACCCCGAGCCCGAGTTTGCCGCGTCGCCGGGCGCATACGTTCCGTCGTCCTGCTTCACCGCGCACTCGGTCTCTTTCCAGTCCGCCGCGATTCCATTGGCGACCAGAGCTTGGAGTCCGTCGTAGCTGTTGATGGAGACGTCCCCGTAGTTGGGAATGGTCGTCAGGTTCTTGCCGATGGTCTGCTGGATGCCGGAGGTGTGCGTCAGCAGGTCGATGAAGCGGACCCCGCCCTTGTTCCAGAAGCCGAAGCCGCGGACCCACTCGTCCGGCAACCATGGGCCCACGGAATCGTAGACCGAGAGGTTGTTGGCTTCCAGGAGTTGCAGCACGGCCACCGCCGTGACGGTTTTGGAGACGCTGGCAACGTGGATCTTCGTGTTGGTTTGGAAGGCTTGACCCGCTCGTTTGACGCCGGCCGCTCCGGAAGCGGCGATCTGGCCGTCTTCAACGATGGTGAATGAGTAGCCGGTGGCGCGTGGTCCGAGGATGGCGTTGATGTAGGTCGCCATGGCGTCGGTGTCGGTCTCGGCTTGCAGTTGGGGCGCTGCGGCGACGATGAGCGAAAGGGAAAGTATTAGGCGGGTCATGGGGGAATGTGTCCTCACCTGGGGAAAGCGACGACACGCGGGCTGGGACCTCATCCGCCCTCGAACCTAGCCGGGTGAAGTCGTCACTGAGCGGCGAGTTTCTGTTCGCAAGCGGCGTGCTGCTCCGACTGCGGTGAGGTCGATTCGACGCATCGGCGTAGAGCTTGTTCCGCCTTGCGGTGCTCGCCCCGCCTGCTGTAGACGTGCGCGGCCACCAAGTACGCCTGCGGATACTGCTCCACGGCCCGCTTCAAATGGGCGACGACCCCGTCGGTATGGAGACCCATCTGGGCCATGATGAGTCCTAGGACGTAGCGGCAGCGCGCGCTCTCCGGGTAGGCTGCCACGGCGATTCGGGCTTGCCGTTCCGCTTCATGCAACCGGTCTAGCCCGTGGAGAGACATGGCGCGGCCGATTTGCGTCGTTTCCGAACCGGGCGCGAGGTCGTCGGCTCGATCGAACGCCTCAAGAGCCCCCTTAAAGTCTTTGGTCTGGAGAAGCAAGACTCCCATGCGAGTATGAACCTCGACTCGACCCGGCTCCAGCTCGGCGGCCCGCGAGAGATGCGCGACCGACTTCGCTAGGTCGTTGCGGCTGAGCGAGTGCTCGGCTTTGCGCATAGCCCTTCGAAATCCGCGGTCCGGCGTACTCTGCAGTTCGTCCAGCGCAACGACCGCGCTCGAGTTCCCGACAGTCTGTCGCTTCGGCAAGCGGATGGTCAGCGGCTGCGGCGCGGTAGTCGCCAGGCTCGTTGAAACAGTTTCCTGGTGGATCTCGTGGCCGCTCGCATCGACCACGACGACCTGGAACCAGCCGGACGACGCCTCCTCCTTTATCGTCGCTTCAAAGCGTCCGTCCGAGGAGACCGTCGCCCGGACAGCGGAGCCCGCGCCGCCCTCCGGCCAAATCTCAACCAGCAGGCCGCCTATCGCCGCGGTATTCTCGCCAACCACACGTCCTTGAATTGAGCGTGCCGACATGGATTGCGCACGCGAGAACTCGACTGATCCGTTGAAGGCGGAGCATGAGGTCAAGCACCACAGGAGCGCGCTGTTGGTTTGATTGAGCAACGTCGTTCCCTCCTCCCCATCGACGCTACCCTGCTGCGCCGGCGGAGTTGTCAGAGCGAAGCAATGGAGTTGCAAAAAGTTGTAATCGCCGTGGTGCCGGGGCCGCTGTGGATCTACGCTAGGCGGTGTGAAAGGGGCGTCCCCAAAATCAAGTCACTCACTGTTGCTGGTCGTCGCGTGCGCGGTGCTCGTCCCCGCAGCCGCGCTTGCCGTGCTCCAGTACCGCACCCTCACCTCGCTTGAAGTCGAAACTCCTATTGCCGTTCGCGAGTCGCTTCGACAAACGATTCGGGCCTACGACCGGGCGCTCGACGAGCGGGTCGAAGAGATGACCGGTCAGGCTTTGGGAGCCCTCCTGAATATGGACTGGGAGGCCGCGAGCCGTGAAGACCTTGCCGGCGCCCTCCGGGTTTTGATGCAGGACGCTGAGGGGGTCGACCAGATCTCGGTAGCTCGGCTTTGCGACTGCCCCAATCGACTGGCGGCCGTCGTCTCCAGTACGGAGGCCTGGGTGGAGACCAGGACGAGGGCCGACGCTTGGCCTCTGCGGCGGTACCTGGAGCGCGCCCGTCCCGTACTGCCGCCGAAGCAGTCACGGGGACGCTCCGCTTTCCTGCACATTGAGATTGAGCGCGAACCTGAGCACGCAGGCCTCTATGCCTTCCAGCGTTCCGGAGACTTGATCGCCTCGGTACGTCTTTCGAGGCGAACCCTCCTGCGTCTGGTCGATGAGACGACGCAACGACGCATTGAGGAGTCCGCAAGTGAAGCCGACGACCCTGACGGCGGCGAACCATCCACCGGGGCGCCCGAGTTCCATCTAGTGCATGAAACCAGCGGGGTCCCGATCAACGCTCGGTCTCCTCACTTCGGATACGAACTCAGGGAAGCGCTAGGGGAGCCGATCACGGGATGGGCGCTGGCGGCCTTTTATCCAGATCGTTCGCTCAGCGAGATGACGCGCGAGAGTCTCCGATACAATCTGGCGCTGATGACGGCCGTCTTATTGACGCTGTTCCTTGGGGTCGCCTTGTCCTTGGGAGCCGTTGCGCGTCAGGCCAAGTTGGCGGAGATGAAGTCCACGTTCGTCTCCAATGTCTCGCACGAGATGCGAACGCCCTTGGCCCTCATCAGTCTTTATGCGGAGACGCTGGAGATGGGCCGCATTGACGATCCGGAGAAGGTGCACGAATACCACTCCACCATCCATCGAGAAAGCAAACGGCTGGATCAGATGGTCAACAACGTGCTCGATTTCTCGCGGATTGAGTCCGGACGCCGGGACTACCGCTTGCTTCCGTGCAACGTCAACGAGTTGCTGGACGAGGTGGTTGCGGGCTACTACGCCCCGATTACGGCGGCTGGTTTCAAATTCGAAGTAGAGATCGAGGACGATCTGCCCCTGGTCTTGGCCGACCGCGACGCGATTTCTCAGGCGATATTGAACCTGTTGGACAATGCGGTCAAGTACTCTCCAGCGGAGAAGTCCATTGCGCTTCGAGCGTCCCGCCGCGACGGGGACGTTGCGATTGAGTTGGAGGATCGCGGCATCGGCATTGCTCCCGGCGATCAGTCGAAGGTCTTCGAGAAGTTCCACCGGGCAGGCAATCCCTTGACGCCCACCACGAGAGGCAGCGGACTTGGACTCGCGCTCGCGAAGCACGCTGTAGAAGCGCACGGGGGACGTATCAGGCTTCGCAGCGCCGTAGGGCAGGGAAGCTGCTTCATGATTCTGCTGCCTGTCGCGCAAACCCAGCCCGTGCGGGACAAGGGAGGTCCAGTTGCCCTACCGGATCTTGGTGGTTGAAGACGAGCCTGCGATGGCGCAGGGCCTGAAGGACAACCTTGAGATTGAGGGTTATCAAGTAGCCGTCTGCGTCGATGGGGAACAGGGCCTTAGTGAGGCGTTGACGGATCGGCCAGACCTCATCTTGCTGGATGTGATGATGCCCAAGCTCAGCGGGATCGAAGTCTGTAAGACGTTAAGAGCGCGCGGCTTCAAGAATCCGGTGCTGCTGCTCACTGCCCGGGGCGAGGAGATGGATCGAGTCGTCGGTCTGGAGATCGGCGCCGACGACTACATCGTCAAGCCGTTCAGTCTCCGCGAACTGTTGGCTCGCATTCACGCCCACCTCAGACGAGAGGAACGGTCCGGAGAGGAGTTTCAAGTCTATGCGTTCGGCGGCGTGCAGATTGATTTTGACCGCCATACGGCCTTGCGCGGAGAGGAGCCGTTGCAGCTCTCTCCGCGCGAGTTTGAGCTGCTGCGCTACTTGATCCGCAATCGCGGACGGACGGTCAGCCGAGAGGAGCTGCTGAAGGCCGTCTGGGGGCTCGCGGACTATCCGGTGACGCGAACGGTGGACACCCACGTCGCCAAGCTGCGGCAGAAGGTCGACGCATCGCCGCAACCGAGGCACATCCTTACGGTGCACCGCGTCGGGTACAAGTTCATCGATTGAGTTCGCGACCGGCTAGAATTGGGCCATGAATTTTCGGATAGCGATGCTCGCTACGGCGATTGCTTGGGCGGCGAGCGCCGCCGACCGGCCGAACGTCGTCATCGTGTTTGCCGACGACATGGGCTACGGCGATCCCACCGTCTACAACCCTCGCTCGCGCGCTGCCACGCCGAACATCGACGCGCTGGCCGCCAAGGGGATGCGTTTTACCGACGCGCATACGGCGTCGTCGGTGTGCACGCCTTCACGCTACGGACTGCTCACGGGCCAATACCCCTGGCGGTCGCGTCTTCCCAAGGGGATCGTCAACAGCTGGGGACAGCCGGTGATTGCGCGCGATCGTACGACGCTCGCGACGATGTTCCAGCAATTGGGCTATCGCACGGCAGCCATAGGGAAGTGGCATCTCGGCTGGGACTGGCCGCTTCAGGGAGGCGGCTACGTGTCGGACGAATTTGAGGAAGTGAACGTCGGCGCCGACTATGAGGCCGTCGGGCGCCGAGTCGACTTCACGCGCGAGATGCGCGACGGGCCGACGACCCGCGGGTTCGACTACTACTTCGGCGACGACGTGCCGAACTTTCCGCCTTACGCGTTCATTGAGAATGACCGAGTCCTCGGCGACCCCTCCGAACGCATGCCCCGGCACAAGAGCCAGCGCGCGGGTCCGATGATGCCCAAATGGGACTTATGGGCGGCTCAGCCTACGATCACTTCACGGGCGATCGAGTGGCTGGAAGAGCGCGCCGCCGAGGACGCGTCTCAGCGTCGTCCGTTCTTTCTCTACGTTCCGCTGTTGGGACCGCATACGCCCATCGTCCCCGGTGCGGAGCATCGCGGCACGACCGAGGCGGGACCTTACGGCGACTGGGTGCGCCAGATGGACGCCGTCCTAGGCCGCGTCGTGCGGACGTTGGAGGAGGGCGGACTGATGGACGACACGATCGTGCTGTTCAGCTCCGACAACGGCTCTCCGGCTCGCAGCGGCATCGGCACCATCGGTCAGACTCATACCGTCACCGAACTCTATTCGCACGTGCCCAACGCGCCCTGGCGGGGCTTGAAGTCGGACGCGTGGGAGGCCGGGCATCGCGTCCCTTTCATCGTCCGTTGGGACGGACGCGTCCAGGCCGGCGCCGTGAACAACCAGCTCGTCTGCCTGACCGACGTCTTCGCCACTCTCGCGGAGATCGTCGAGGTCTCACCGCCCGAGGACTCTGGGGAGGACTCTTTCTCCATGGCGGCTGAGTGGCTCGGGCGGGCGAACCGCAATCCCAGAAAGTCCGTCGTCCACCACAGCGGCGGGGGGCTCTTCGCATTTCGGAAGGGGGATTGGAAGCTGATCCTCGGAGACGGAAGCGGCGGGTTTTCCTCGCCCCGCGGGCGGATCTTCGCGCCGGAGGACGATCCGGGGCCCGTCCAGCTCTATCTACTGAGCGAGGATCCGAGGGAGCGGCGCAACGTCGCAAGCACGAGGCCCGACAAGGTCAGCGAACTGTTGGAGGAACTCAGGGCGTTGCGAACGGCCGGACGTTCCACCCATTAGATGCGCGGGAGCGCCAAAAGGATTCCTTGAACGTTTGCCGATCGAGCGTCAGAATAATAGCGGGACACTACGATGACTCGACGAGAAATGCTCGGAACCACGCTGCTTGCGGGCGCCGCCTCGTCCACCTTGACTGAGGCTCTTCAGGCGGCCGGGAGAAAGCCGGCGGAGAAGATTCCCGGTCTGCTCCACTTCGGCGTGATGGGCGACGGCGGCTCCGGCGACGACGCGCAGATGCGTATCGCCCGGCGGATGGTCGACGTTCATCGCGAGGAGCCCTGGAAGTTTGTATTGACCCTGGGCGACAACGTCTACGAGAACGGCGAGCCCGAGCATTTCGACTCCCGGTTCGTGGACGTCTACCGGCCTCTACTGGAGGACGGCGTCCCCGTGCACTGCTCGCTGGGCAACCACGACGTCCGCCACCGAGGTGGACTGGACCAAGTGCGAGAAGAGGCTTTTGGATTCGTGGACGGGAAGGATGAGTACGAATTCTCCGCCGGTCCTCAAACGGCGGACGGCTCTACTTTGGCCCGCTTTATCTGCTTGAACTCGACGCGCTGGGTCGAGGCTATCGACGAAGGCGACAAGAAGGAGTTGGTGCATCTGCGAGGAGAGCTTCGAGAGCGCCTAGCCTCCGTCGACCGCTACCGCTGGAACATCATCTACCTGCACCACCCGATTCATTCTTATATCAAGAGGTCGTTCGGCTTTCCGCGCGGCCATGGTTCCAGCCCTGAGTTGCAGGCTGCGCTGGAGCCGATTCTGATCGAACACGGCGTCGATCTCGTCCTTGGCGGCCACGAGCACTTCTATCAGAAGATTGAGCCCAAGCAGGGCGTTCACCACATCATCTCCGGCGGAGCGGGGAAGCTGCGTTCCGGCGTCAAGACGAAACACGACGACGTGGATTTTGCGGCGCTGGAGTATCACTTCATGAACATGAGCCTGGACGAAGACACCCTGCGCTTCCAGGCGGTCGACGATCAGGGCGGCGCTCTTCACTCCGGCCAAATTGAGAAAAAGCCGAGCCGAGCCGAGCAGGCCGCCTAAGCGCCGGCCGACTCGTCCAACCGAAGTTGCATCGCCCGACGCGCTTGATCCATCAGTGCTGAGCGATTCTCTGCTGTGAGATCCGTGGTGACGATCGGCTCTTCAAAGGTGATCGTCACCACGCCCGGCCGGATGCCGAAGCCGCCCTTCGGCATCAGTTCGCGGGTTCCGCGAATCGTCAGCGGGACCACCGCGGCTCCAGAGTCGATCGCCATCGTGAAGGGGCCGGGGCGGAAGGGCAACAGCCGGCCGTCTTTGCTCCGAGTCCCCTCCGGGAAAATTAATAGGGAGACCCCGGAACGCAGCAGAGCCGTGGCTCGCTCCAGCGCCGACCTCCTGGATTCGGCGTTCTTGCGATCCACGTAGACGAAGCTGCCCAAGTGCATCACATAACCCAAGAAGGGAATCCGGCGGAGCTCCTGCTTCAGGATCACTGAAATTCGCGGCAGCACTCCAAACAGCGCCGCCGGGTCCAGATTGCTGATGTGATTGCAGACGAAGACGGCCGTCGGCTGCTCACGCGCACGCTCGGGATGGACAATTCGCAGTCGGACGCCCGACAAGCGCAGCGCCAGCAGAGCGCCTTGGCGGGAGATCCAATAGAGAACGCGGATATCGCCGGTGGTCCAAGTCCACGGAACCCCGATCAATGCACCCAGAAAGATGTAGACCGCTAGGAATCCGTAGATGAAGATCGACCGAAGCATTCTTGCGCCGTCCGCCTAATGCTCGATGGCGAACGCTAGCGGTAGAGCCCGCGCAGCTCGTTCCACCGCACTCTTACGATATCGAGAAACGCGTCGGCTCCTGAAAACAAGGAGACCTTGGTCCCCTCGACGTCGTTCCAGCGCACGGGGACCTCGGCGATACGCAGCCCGAGCTTGCGCGCAAGAAACAGCATCTCTACGTCAAACCCGAATCGATCCATCCGCTGCAACCGAAAGATCTTCTGTGCGGCTTCTCTAGAGAGCACTTTGAATCCGCATTGGGTGTCCGAGTACTTCAGGCCCACCCCGAGACGGACGACGAGGTTGAAGATTCGTCCCATCCATTCACGCGTCCAGGGCTGGCGGACTCCGATCAATGAGCGGTCGACCGCTCGCGAACCGATGGCGCCGTCGAGGCCCGCCGACATGACGGCGGCCAGTTTGTCGAACTCTTCGATCGGGGCCGAGAGATCCGCATCGGTAAACAGGACCCAGTCGTTCTTGGCCTCCAACATGCCGTGGCGAACTGCGTAACCCTTGCCCCGGTTGCCGGGGTTACGCAGGACTCGAATGTCGATGTCAGACGTGGCCAAACGGGACGACATTTCCTCGGCGACCTCTGCGGTGCCGTCGCTGGACCCGTCGTCCACGACCAGTATTTCCGCGGGCAGGTAGCGCGAACTCTGCAGGAACGCCGCAACTCGCTCCAGGCTGGGCGGGAGCCGTTGCGCCTCGTTGTAGGCGGGAATAACGACGGAGAGGGAATGCAAAATGGGGGCTGCTCTCGTTGGAGAGAGGGCGATTATAGCAAGCAAACGGGCCCGCCCTAAGGCGGGCCCGTGCCCTGTTTTGGTTGGAAAAAACTCCTACGGCTTGGCTGCCATGAGCGCGCGTAGCCGCCGGGCGCGGTCCGGTCCACGCAGCGCGCGCAGGGCTTTCGCCTCGATTTGGCGGATCCGCTCGCGGGTCACTGCGAACTCCTGGCCGATCTCTTCCAGCGTATGCTCGCGGTCGCAGCCGATGCCGAACCGCATCCGCACCACCTTCTCCTCCTTCGGGGAAAGGGTCTTGAGTACGCCTGCCGTCTCTTCGCGGACGTTGGAATCGATGACCGCGTCCACCGGAGAGCCGACCCAGCGATCTTCCAGCAGGTCGCCCAGAGCGGACTCCCCGTCGCGGCCCACCGGCGTCTCCAGCGAAACCGGATCACGCGAGATGGTCTTGAGCTTCTGGACCTTCTCGGCGGAGATCTCCATGCGCTCGCCGATTTCTTCGTTCGTCGCCGCTCGTCCGAGTTCCTTCTCCAGTTCGCGCGACGCACGCAAGAACTTGTTCATCGACTCGTTCATGTGAACCGGGATCCGGATCGTGCGCGATTGGTCGGCAATCGCGCGGGTGATCGCCTGACGAATCCACCAGGTGGCGTAGGTAGAGAACTTGTATCCGCGGCGATATTCGAATTTCTCCGCGGCGCGCATCAGGCCGATATTGCCTTCCTGGATGAGATCGAGCAGGTGAAGGCCGCGGTTGACGTACTTCTTCGCCACGGAGACTACGAGGCGGAGGTTCGCTTCCACGAGCGCCTTTTTGGCCCGTTCCGCCTCCCGCTCGCCGCGCACGAGGCGCTTGATCGAACGTCGGAGATCGTCGTAATCCACTCCGTAGATTTCTTGCTCGTCACGCAGTGCTTTTCGCGCTTGCTTGAGAGCCGAAAGAGCCGCCGAACTCTTCTTTCCAGGCTGGGCTTCCAGGCGCTTCACTTCACGCGCCATCGGCACGAGGGCGTTGCGCGCCTCGACCATGCGCTCCTGGAAGTCAGTCCAGCGAGGCAGCTGGAACGGGACGCTTTGGATGCCCCATGAGACCTGGACGACCAGCCGACGCCGTTCCCAGCTCAGGCGACGATGCACGTTGACGTTCCGCTTGGGCGTGGACGCCAGCTTCTGGTTCATCTTGTCGAGCCGCTTCGCCCAGTTGGCGATATCCGCGAGTCGATCGAGCGAAGTCTGCAACCGACGCTGTTTCGCCGGCGCGCTCTCCTCAGCGTCGCCGCCCTCCACCAAGCGCTCGATCGCCAGTTCTTCGTTCTCAATCTGCTTGCGCAGTTCGAGGACTCGTTTCAAGACGATCGGCGAGCGGCTGAGCGCACGGTTGACCTGGTTGCGGCCGCGCTCCATGCGGCGAGCGAGATTGACTTCGCCCTCCCGTGTCAGAAGGGGAACCGCGCCCATCTCGCGCAAATACACCCGAACCGGATCGTCGGTGTAAAGCGTTTCCTCTTGGGGCGTTGCTTTGGCGTCCGAGTCGTCTTCGCCTTCCCGGCCGGCCGGGGCTGCTCCGCGTCGTCGTCGAGTCGTACCCAACGTCACGGTCAGGGCGTGCTTGGAGTCGTCAGCATTAAATTGCTCGTCGAAGCTCATGAACCTTCCTTGCGATGCTATGGCCCCCGGTCAGCTCCTGTTCAGAGCCGGTCTCTCAGCGGCGCTAAAATGCGCAGACTATCGCCAGTCAGCGTGTCCGCGCATCTACACTCATCTTCGGCGTTTGCCTACCTTCCGATTTCTTCGTTGTGGCGCGAACGCTTTTCAGTTTGATGGGATTTCAGATCGATCGAGCGCGGCGTGTGAGTGTTCTGAGAATCCCCAGAGGGCTGGGGTGACCGGTGCCGGTGATCGAACGTGCGAAGGTTTCCTCTTCGAACCCGGGCCTCCCAATGTGGCCCAAGCGATATAGGGAGTATGACGGATGAAGCCGCCCGTTTCAAGTCTAAAATCGACCCGAAACACGGTTTGGCCCCTAGTCGCGGGTACGTCTAGAATACGACCGGCCCTGGGGTGGTATGTCGATCAGGTTGTTATCTGATTGATTAATAGATAGATAGAAATTTTGTCAATGTGTGACAAAGCTCGAGCTAGGGCTGAGCGTTGAGGTAGGCCGGGTCCGTCGCGACCATGTTGACTTCGGTCCGGATTTCGTCCAAACGCTCCTGCAGCTTCTGCTTCTGAAGTCCCTGGAGCACTTCGATCTGTACCTCCTCGAAGGGTTTCGCCGTGCGGCCCTTGGCTTGGAAGATGTAGTAGAAGTAGCCGTTTTTCTCCGGTTCGGAGAACTGGCCGTCGTCGAGAGCGAAGATCTTGGGCAGCAGTTCCGCGGGAATCCCTTCGTCCCCCGCCTCGACGACTCCGAGATTGCCGCCGTTCTCCGCCGTCGCCGCGTCGTCGGAGTGCTCGCGCGCCAATTCGCTGAAATCCGCCCCTTGGCGGAGCCGAATCACCAGTTGCTGCGCCTCTTCCCAGGCGTCGCGCTCCATGACCGGTTCGCGATTCTTGACCGCTTCCGGGATAGGATCGAAGGCGATCGCGATCACGCGGGCTTCGAGTTGAGAGTAGTCCTTCTTGTTGGCCTCATAGTAGGCTTCCTTCTCTCCCTCGGCGATCTTCAGGGTCGCGTTGATTTGGGACAGGTAGGTCTGGGCCAAGTAGTTCAGCTGGAGGAACTCGAACTGGCTCTTGAACGGCTCACGGTCCAGCATGCCGTCCTGTCTAGCTAGGGTCGCCAGCGCTTGAAGGTAGCCGAACGTCTCTAGGAACGCCCGGTTGTTCATGTGTTCGGTCGTTTGCTTGAACTGCGGCGGCAGCGAATCGCGCATCTGATCGATTTGGGCGCTGGTGAAGTCGTTGCCCATCACCGAGACGACCACGTCGTTGGGACCGGGCGCTTGCGCCGAGAGGAGGATCGAGGCCGTGACGCCGCACAGGGCGAGCCGGAGAGAACGAGAGACTGTCATGGGAAAAACGGGGACCTTCAAGCCACGAGGCTAACACGTAGGACGGCCCTGAGATCAATCCGTTAGCCGCGCCTCTGATGCTCAGAGGGCTTCCGGGTAGTAGCCCTCGCGAGCCTGAACTTTGTAGCCCTTTCGCTTGACCCGCAGTTCGATCTCGCGAAATCCGGACTCGGACGTATCCCGGGCGGGGGTGTAGCCGATCGAGTACTGATTGCGGATCGCCTCGTTGATCTCGTCCAAGATATCGTCGAGCTTGCGCTTGCGGGAGACCTCATAGGTTGCCCCGCCCGTTTGTTGCGCCAGCCGCCGCAGTGCGCCCGAGCCGCCGCCGCCCGCCATCGTGCCCGAGCGGAAATAGAACTCCCGGTCGAAATAGCGCACGGCGAAGATGATCACGTCCGACTTCAACGCCGCTTCCACGGCTTCATCGTCGTTCAGCTTGCTGCCGAAGTCGTTGCCGTCGGAGATCAGCACCACCGCTTTGCGTCCTACCTGAGGCTTCAGCATCTCGCTGGCGGCCAGATAGATCGAGTCGTACATCACCGTTCCAGGAGGGCGGCCCGACTGCGGTACCGGCCCCGGCGTCACGCCGAAAGATCCCGTCTGGACCTCCAAAGTCTGTAGCCCTTCATTGAGCAACGTCCGTGAGTCGGTCAGGTCTTGCAGCAGTTCCACATCCACGTCGAAGCTCATCAGGAACGCCAGGTCCTTCTTCTGGCGGAGAATCTTGTCGAAGAACCGATACCCTGCTTGCCGTTCGATATCCACCAGCCGCTGTTGACTGATCGACGTATCGACCAGCAAGCCGATCGTCAGCGGCAAGTCCGCCTGGCGCGTGAAGTACTTGATCTCTTGCAATTGGCCGTCTTCGTAGAGTTCGAAGTCGTCTTTGGTCAGCGAGTTGATCAGAACTCCTTTCTTGTCGCGGACGTTGGCGAGCAGGTTGACGACCTGAACATCCACCGAGATAACGTCGTTGCCGATCTCGATGTCGACCTCTTGCCCCTGCTGTGCACGCAGATGCGGAACTCCCGGCACGCCGCCGAGCAGCGCCAGAAAAGGAATCAGAGCCAGGAGTCTACTTCGCACGATGGGAACGTCTTCTCCTGTTCAGACGGCCCATAGCGGGCCGAGGTTGCCGCCGCGCTCAGCTTTGGCGGTCCACAATCCAACTGACCACCGACTCCAATGCGCGGCGGTAGGGAGTCGTCGGCAGTCCCGCCAGGCACTCCAGGGCCTTCTCGGTATAGTCGAGAGCCTGCCGGCGAACCGCCGCGATCGAGTCGTGGCGGGCCAGAATGGCCTGAATCCGGGCGGCCGACACGTTCTCGTAGCTTTCGTCGCGAACCACCTGCTCTACGAGCGCGCGCTCTTCAGCGGACGCGGTTCTCAGGGCTAGGATCAGCGGCAACGTGACTTTGCCTTCACGCAGGTCGTTCCCGACCGGCTTGCCGAGGGCCTCCTCCGTCGCTGCGAAATCCAACACGTCGTCGACGAGCTGAAAAGCCATGCCCAGGTTCCAGCCGTAGTCAGCCAGACGTTGTTCTTCCTCGGCGTCCGACTCGGCCAGCATGGCCCCGTAGCGGCAGCAAACCGAAAACAGCACCGCCGTCTTGCGATGGACCAGATCCAGGTACTCTTGCTCGCCCAGGTCGACTCGGCCGACGAGGTCATGCTGAATGAGCTCGCCCTCGACCATGGTTTGCGTCAGCTCGATCAAGCGATCGAGCATGGCGAAATTGCGCTCCCGCAGCGTCAGGTTGAACGCCTGCATGTAGAGCCAATCGCCGGCCAATACGCTGACTGGATTGCCCCATTCCTGGTTGGTGGAGGCTCGACCGCGCCGGACCTCCGCCTCGTCGATCACGTCGTCGTGGACCAGCGTCGCCGTGTGTACGATCTCCACGACCGCGCCCATCCGAACAGCGCCTTCCCCTTGGTGCCCGGCCGCGCGCGCCGCCAGCATCAGCAGCATGGGGCGCAAGCGTTTGCCGCCTGAGCCTTGGAGGTGATGCGAGATCGCCGTAACCGCTTCGACCGAGCAAACCGTTTCGAGCTCGATCGCTTTTTCGACCCGCGCGAGGTCCTGCGCCACGAGCGCAAGGACTTCCTCCCGCGTGAGGGCGGCGGCGTGGGCGGTTTGGGCAGGCGCTGACACGGCGAGAAGAATCAGTTTAGCGCTAGTCGGCGAGAGTTCGTCAGTCGCTGCGAACCAGCCGGAACAGCGTTCGAAAATTCTCCGATGTGGCCCGTGCGATCTCTTCGAACTCGATTCCGCGCACCTCGGCAAGTTTGCGGGCCGTCTCGACGACGAAGCGAGGCTCGTTGCGCCGGATTTTTCGGTGGGGCGCGGGCGTCAAATAGGGTGCGTCGGTCTCGACCAGCAACCGGTCCAGCGGTACTTGGGCGGCCACGGCTCGAAGATCGTCGGATCGCCCGAAGGTGAGCACCCCGGAGAACGAGATGTGGAACCCCATGGCGAGACCTGCCTCCGCGTGCTCCCGTTCGCCGGTAAAGCAATGCAGGATGCCGCCCAACCCGGTCGGCGCCCAATGTGCGCGCAGCATCTCCAGGGTGTCGTCCCAGGCCTCGCGCGTATGGATCACGATCGGAAGCTCCAGTTCGGCCGCCAGAGCCATCTGCTCGACGAAGACCCGCTTCTGGGTCTCACGAGGCGAGAAGTCGTAGTGATAGTCCAGGCCAATCTCGCCGACGGCCAGGACTTTCGCGTGGTCCGCCAGCGCGCGCAGCTCCCCGATCGTCGAATCGGTGAACTTGGCCGCATCGTGCGGGTGGACGCCGACCGTGGCGTAGATGTCCGGGTACTGATCGGCGAGGAGGACGGCGCAGTCGAGTTGAGGCGGGCCGTCGCCGGTGCCGATCGCCAGGAATAGTTCGACCCCGGAATCGCGGGCGGCCTGGATCACGGCATCCCGGTCGTCGGTGAAGAGCTTGCCGTCCAGGTGGCAGTGAGAATCGATGAGCACGGTAGAGAAGGCTTCAGATAGGATGCGACAAACTGCCCGTCTTCGCGTTGGATCCGTCCTAGCCCCGCGCCCGCTCCACCGCTTTCTTCCACCCTACGAACAGCTCTTCCCGCCGTCCGGCGTCCATCTGCGGCTCGAAGCGTCGGTCGGCCTGCCAGAACGACTCCAACTCATCCGTGTCCTTCCAGACGCCGACGGCGAGCCCCGCCAGGAAGGCCGCCCCAAGAGCGGTCGTCTCCACGTTCGCCGGACGGACGACCGGTTTGCCCAAGACATCTGCTTGGAACTGCATGAGGAAGTTGTTCGCCGCCGCGCCGCCGTCGGCCCGCAGTTCGGCCAGCGGCTCGCCCGAGTCGCGCTCCATGGCGTCGATCAGTTCGCGGGTCTGGTAGGCGATCGACTCCAGCGCCGCCCGCACGATGTGCGCCTTCGTGCTGCCCCGCGTCAGGCCGGAAATGAGCCCGCGAGCCTGCGCGTCCCAATAGGGCGCTCCCATTCCGACGAAGGCCGGGACGAGATAGACGCCGCCGGCGTCCTCCACTGAGTTCGCCAGTCCTTCCGACTCGGCTGCGTCCGCAATCAGGCCCAACCCGTCGCGGAGCCACTGGATGGCGGCCCCGGCCACGAAGATGCTGCCCTCCAAGGCGTAGGCGGCGTCGGCCGTCGTTGAGGAGGCCGCGGTTGCCAGAAGACGATTCTGAGAGACCGGCGGCGTGGATCCGGTGTGCATCAGCGCGAAGCAGCCGGTACCGTAGGTGTTCTTCGAGAGCCCCGCTCGGAAGCACGCCTGCCCGAACAGGGCCGCCTGCTGGTCGCCGGCGATGCCCGCGATCTTGATTGGCGCGCCGAACAGCTCGGGGTCCGTCTCCGCCATCACGCCCATCGAGTGGACAATCCGCGGCAGCATCGATGCCGGGACGTTCAGCATGGAGAGCATCGTTTCGTCCCACTCGCTCGAAGCCAGGTTCATCAGCAGCGTGCGCGACGCGTTCGTTACGTCGATCAAATGTTCGCGGCCGCCGGTCAATTTCCACACCAGCCAGGAATCCACCGTCCCGAAAGCCAGTTCGCCGGCCTCGGCACGCGCCCGGGCTCCGTCCACGTTGTCGAGAATCCAGCCGATTTTTGTACCTGCAAAGTAGGCGTCGATCACCAGCCCGGTCCGCTCGGCGACCTCTACAGTCTTCCCGTCGGCCACCAGTTTTTCGCAGACGTCCGCCGTCCGCCGGCATTGCCAAACAATCGCCGGGCTGATCGGCTTGCCGGTCTTGCGATCCCAAACAATCGTCGTTTCGCGCTGGTTCGTGATCCCGATCGCGGCGACGTCGCCGGCCGTCAAACCGGCTTTGGAGAGGACGTTGCGCGCCGTTGCAAGCTGCGCCTCCCAGATCGCCTCGGCGTCTTGCTCGACCCAGCCGTCGTGCGGAAACGTCGATTCGATCGGAATTTGGTCGACGGCAAGGGACTCCGTCCTTTCGTTGAATAGGATGGAGCGTGCGGAAGTCGTGCCCTCGTCGAGAGCCAGGATGTTCGCCATGGCGGCACCATAACATAGGGCCTCTCGGTATGAGTCCGAGAGCCGCGGCCCTCCGCGGACGGCTAAAGCCCCGTCCGTGCCGTGACGATCAAACAAGCGGCACGCCGGTATCCGGCGCCTTGGGCCGCTCCATGAATTCGAACCTCCTCTCGACTCTGAACCCCTCTCGTCAGCGCGTTGTGCTCCTCGGAGCGGCAGGCTACGTGGGATCCGTACTCACGCAGCGGCTGGTCGAGAGCGGTCGGTCGGTCGCCGTGCTGGACCGGCTCGACTTCGGCCTGGGGCCGCTAGCGGGGGTTCTCGACAAACCCAACTTTGAACTCGTCCGCGGCGACTTCCGCGACCGTGAACTGGTCCGCCGCACCGTCTCCGGAGCCGACGCCGTCGTTCATCTGGGGGCGATCGTCGGCGATGCGGCGTGTGCTCTCGACGAGCCGGAAACGGTCGCCGTCAACTATGACGCTGCCGTCCAAGTCGCGGACTCTTGCCGCCGTTTGGGGGTGCCCCGCCTACTGTTCGCATCTACTTGCAGCGTCTACGGAGCAGCCGATCACATCGTCGACGAGACCTCTGCTCTACACCCCGTTTCGCTCTACGCCCGCACCAAGATCGATGCGGAGAACCGGTTGCTGGAGATGCGCGACGATCGTTTCCACCCGGTCATCTTGCGTCTTGGCACGGCCTTCGGCTGGTCGCCTCGTCCGCGGTTTGACCTCGTGGTGAATCTGCTGACCGCCAAGGCGCACTTCGAGGGGCGCGCCGTGATCTTCAATGGCGACCAGTGGAGACCCTTCGTCCACGTCCGCGACATCGCCCGCAGCTTCGAGGTCGCCATCGACGCACCCGCCGCATCCATCAGCGGCGAGGTCTATAACGTCGGGGCCAACCGAATGAATCGCCGCCTTTCAGATCTCGGACGCGTCCTGCAGAAACGTTTCCCCGATGCTCGGGTGCTGGAGCAATCGACGCCCGATCGCCGCGACTATCGCGTTGACTTCAGCAAGATCGAGTCCCGCCTCGGCTTCCGCAGCCGAACCTCGCTGACCGCCGGGATCGACGAGATGCGTCGCGCTCTGGAAGGCGGCACGGTAAAGGACTACCGCTTCGAGGTCTATCACAACCACCTCGCGGTTCCGGCGTCCGCCCGTGCGGCAAGCTAGCCCGGAACCCCAAGCTCTCGGCGCATACCCGCGCTCACTGGCCGCCTGGCTCTGGACCAGAATCGTCGCCCGGGTTCCGCATTTTCCACTCCAGCTGGCGGAGCATTCCCTGCAACAGCAGCCCGTCCTTGGGCGCCAATCGTAGGCGCGAAATCCAGCGCCGCACTTTCTGCGTTTGAAACTCCTTGCTGTCTCGGAACAGGAATCCCGATTCGTCGAGCAGGGGAATCAGCATACTCAGGATGCGCTCGCGCTCCTCGGCTCCGATCGTCTCCGGCGTCTTGAGCGCGGGAGCCGGCTTGGCGCGCCGAGCCAATTCCCAGCAACAGAGAGCGACCGCCTGCCCCAAGTTCATCGAAGGGCATTCTGGGTTGGTTGGAATCGTCAACAGCCAATCGCAGTGCGACAGCTGCTCCTTCGACATTCCGTACTTCTCCGTGCCGAAAACCAGGGCGGTCTCCGCACCCTCGGCGTGCGTGCGCAATACGGTGGCCGCCGGCTCCAGTTCTCGCTGAACAATGTCGGTCGAGCGGCCTGCCAGCGATGCCGTACCTACGACCAACGCGGCGCCTCCCAGCGCTTCGGTCAGGGTCTCGACGACCCGCGCTTGTTCGAGAACCTCGGCTGCTCCCATCGCCGATTTCGCCTCGCGGAAGGCCTTCTCTCGCGGACGAACCAGCCAGAGCCGGTCGAATCCGAAGTTCAGCATGGCTCTCGCCGCGGCTCCTACGTTGAGCGGATTGCGCGGTTCGATGAGAACCACGCGCATCCGCTGTTTCCAATCTTCCGGGTCTCGGTTCATTCCAGCGTTCCGGGCCAGTATACTGATGGGTTATGTTCGATCTCTTTCGCAGCCAGAAGAAGGTCGTCAAGTTCTTCTTGACGTTCTTGCTCTCGCTTGTCGCTTTGTCGATGGCCATCACCTTGATTCCGGGGTTGTTCTCGGGACAGACCGCACCCGACCCCAACGGCCAGGTGCTCGTTCAGGTCGGAGACGACGCCGTGACGGCGGTCGATGTGGCCGTCGCGATGCGCGAATACGCCCGCGCCGGCACGCCGGCCGACTCCATGGCATTTATGGCGCGGCAGGTCATCGACAACTTGGTCGGAGAGAAGGTTCTGCTGCAGGAGGCTGATCGCCTCGGCTTGAAGCCCAGCGATCAGGAGTTGGCGAACTGGCTTCGCGACCAGATGCCGTTCTTGTGGCAGGGCGGGTCGTTCAACTCGGTCCAATACCAGCAGATCGTCACTCAACGCTTCGAGCAGAGCATTCCCCAGTTCGAGCAGAACGTGCTGAAGGATCTCACTATCGAGACGCGCCTTCGCCAGATCGTGACCGATAGCGTGATCATCACCGACGACGAACTACAGGATCTGTACGCGGACCGCAATGAGACCGCCAAGATCGACTACGTCGTCGTCGACCCCGCGAAGTTCGCTGGGCAGGTTGAGGTGAACGACGAGAAGATCCAGGCGTATTTTGAGAGCGCGCGCTTCCGCTATCGCGTGCCAGAGCAACGCACCGTGAAGTTGCTGGCTGTCGACCAATCGTCGATCCCCTCCGTGGAGTTCACCGACGGCCAGGTCGCCAACTTCTACAACCAGAACCGCTACCGCTTTGAGACGCCCGAGCGCGTCCTGACCCGGCACATTCTTTTCATGACCATCGATCCCGAAACTGGGACGGAGCTGTCGGAAGAATTGCAGACGGAAAAGGAAACCAAAGCCAATGAAGCTCTCGCGAAGCTGAATGAGGGAGCGGACTTCGCCGAGTTGGCGACGGAAGTCTCCGAGGATGCGGGTACGCAGGCCGAGGGTGGTCTGCTCCCCTGGGCGGTCCGCGGACAGTTTGACGAGGACTTCGAGAAGGCCGCTTTCTCTATCGAGCCCGGCCAGAAATCGGGGGTCGTCAAGAGCGCGCTCGGCTATCACATCATTCAGGTGGAGAAGAAGGACCCTCCGCAGACGCGTTCGCTCGACGATGCTCGCGAAGAGATCCTGGCCGACTTGGCTGTTGAGCGTGAGCAGACGGCGCGGCTCGAGCAAGTCGATCGGGTGCTGGAGGCGGTGCGCTCCGCCGGCAACGACGTCGATCAAGCAGCCGCCGGGCTCGGCATCCCGGTCCAGACCTACGGACCGTTCGGAGCTCGTGATATGCCGGCCGACATCTCGAAGTTTCCGACCTTCGCGGGCAATCTGATGTCGGCGCCGGTTGCCGATCCGGTGACCCACGAGCAGGACGGCGTGACCTTTGTCGGGGTCGTCTCAGAGATTACTCCGGCGCGTGATTCAGAGCTCGCCGAGGTTCGGGATCAGGTCATCCGAGACTACGTGGATGCCGAGTCGCGCACGTTGGCCCGGGCGCAAGCCGATGAGGTCCTGGCGGCGGCCACGCAGGCCGATCTCGCCTCGGCCGCCCGCCGGTTCGGACTCTCGGTCCAGTCCAGCGGCTACTTCAAGCGCACCGGCGGCGTGGAGGGATTCGCGACGGGACAGGTGCTCGGGGATCAGCCGTTTGATGCGGCTCCGGGATCGGTCTTCGGCCCGGTCAGCGGGCAATCAGGCGTCGGAGTCTACACCGTGACCGACCAAGCTGAAGCCGACATGACCAACTTCAGTCAGGAGCGGGGCCAGTTGAAGGATCAGGTCCTCAAGTCCCGCCAAGACGAGGCTTTCAACATCTACCGGTCGCTCGCCCAGCGCGAATGGCAGGATTCAGGCCGCATCCGACGCTTCGACGATCGGATTGAGCAGTACATCCGCAGCTTCCGCCGGATCTAGCTCGGCTGTCACCAGCCTTTCTCCCGGGGCCGGATTTCGCACCAACGCGTCTAGAAATTGCCTCGTTTTGCGCCGTCATGGTGCAAAATGGAAATATCCGCGTTTTTTTGTGAACGAAACCGCGCGTCCGGCGTCTAAGTCTAGTTGAGGGGCCGTCAGGAGTCCGGGGCGGCTTTTTTTTGCGGGAACAAAGGCGAGGGACCCGCCGTAGAGTCTACGGAATCCCCGTTCAGAGGCGGGTCGTCGAAGGCAGTTCTGTAGGAACAGAGTGCAGTAAGAAAAGAGTGCAGTAAGATCTCATGAGCTCACGCGCCGGTGTATATCTATTTCTGCTCGTCTTCGCCGTCCTCGGCACAGGCCTGTACGTCTCGCAGAACTACCAGATGGACGGATTCGGCCTGACGCCGCGTAAGGACGCCAAGGCCGAAAAGAAGAAGAAAGAAGCCGCGGAGAACAAGGCGATCCCGATCGAGGTCGCCTCGGCCTCTTCCGGCTCCATCTCCTCCCACGTCTACGCCACGGCCAACCTGCGGGCTCTTCGCGACGTCACCCTGAAGGCGCAAACCCCCGGAGTCATCAAAGAGATTCAGGTCGAGGAAGGCGCCTACGTCAAACAAGGCCAGGTCCTCGCCGTCTTGGATGACCGAGAACTGTCCATCAACGTCGATCTCGCCAAGCAGCGCTTGGAGCAGACCCGCGTGCAACTGGAGAGCGCCAAGATTCTCCGTGAGAAGAATCAAACACAGATCGCGGCCAAGGAGGCTGAGGTGGCGCGAAACGAAAAGGCGCTTGAGGAAGGGCTCGTCTCAGACACGGACGTCGACCTGCTTCGCAACCAGCTCGCCGAGTTGGGGCATGACGAGCGCGGCCAAGCCGCCGCCGTGCGCGAGCGCGAGTACATGGTCGAAGAGTTGACCTCAGAGATCTCTCGCGGCGAGGTACTACTCTCGAATACCCGCATTCGAGCTCCTTTCGCCGGCCGCATCGTGGAGCGTACGGCCGAACTCGGTCAAACCGTCGGCTCGTCGGACGCGCTGTTCCGGCTCGCCTCCTTCTCGCCGCTTTACGCCGACGCCTATATCTCCGAGCAAGATTCGCGCCGCGTGCGTCCAGGGCAAGTTGCTGAAGTCTCGCTCGGTGCTTCCGGCGAAGACACCATGGACGGCCGAGTTCTGCGGGTCTCTCCGGTGGTCGACGACTCGACCGGCAACGTCAAGGTGACCGCGGAAATTCGTCCCAAGGATTCGGCCTATCGCCCTGGCGCATTCGTCCGAGTCCGCATCGAGACGGATGTACGGAGTGAAACCGTGCTGGCTCCGAAGAAAGCCATTCTCGAGGAGGACGGAGAGTCGTTCGTCTTCGTCAGCTCGGGAGAAACGGCTGAGAAACGTATCGTTGAGATCGGATATGAGGACGGGGCCTCTGTCGAGATTCGTTCAGGATTGCGAGCCGGCGAGAGCATTGTCGTCGCCGGCCAAGGCGCCCTCAAAGACGGCGACAAGACGCGCATCGTCGGCTCCTAGCCCGGCGGCCCGGACTTCGACATGAGCCTGACCCATACAGCGATCCACAGGCCGGTCACGGTCTTCATGTTCTTTCTGGCGATCATCCTCTTCGGAGTCGTGTCGCTGGGTCGCCTCTCGCTCAACCTGCTTCCCGATATCTCCTACCCCTCGCTCACCATCCAGACCGACTACGAGGACGCCGCTCCCGAGGAGATTGAATCCCTGATCACGCGGCCTATTGAGGAGAGCGTCGGCGTCGCCTCCGGCCTCACCCGCATCTCCTCCGTCTCGCGTCCCGGGCAGTCCGAGGTCGTGCTGGAATTCGTTTGGGACTCCAACATGGATTTCGCTTCCATGGACGTCCGCGAGAAGCTCGACACCATCAACTTCCCCGAGGATTCCGAGAAGCCCGTCATCCTCCGCTTCGACCCCTCTTACGATCCGATCCTGCGCCTCCAGCTCTCGGCCGATTCCGGCCTCGCCAAGCTCCGCACCATCGCCGAGGAGGACTTCAAGAAGAGCTTGGAGGCCGTCTCGGGCGTCGCGGCAGCCAAGGTAGTCGGCGGCCGCGAAGAGCAAGTTCGTATTGAGATCGACGAGAAACGCTTAGCCGAGCTTGGCGTCCCGATCTCTGAAATTACGAATATCCTTCGGCAGGAGAACATTAACCAAGCCTCCGGCTCGCTCTACGACCTCGACGCCAACTACCTCGTGCGAATGCTCAATGAGTTCCGCACCGTCGACGAGATCCGCAACATCGTCGTTCGCGATCAGGAAGGCCGCCGCATCGTGCTCGGCGACGTCGCCGAGGTTTGGCGCGGCGTCAAGGATCGCGGCGTTATCTCGCGTTTGAGCGGTAAAGAGAGCGTCGAGGTCGCCATCTATAAGGAAGGCGACGCCAACACCGTGACCACCGCCGAGGCCGTGCTCGCGAGACTGGGTCAACTCAAGAAAGATCCGAATTTCCCGCGCGGAGTCGACTGGGAGATCGTCTTCAATCAAGCCGACTTCATCTCGGATTCGGTGAACAACGTCCTCTCGGCGGCGACCTACGGCGGCGTCATCGCCATCCTCATCTTGTTCCTGTTCCTGCGCGATCTGCGGTCGACGATCATCATCGGCCTGTCGATTCCCATCTCGATTACCGCCGCCTTCGCGCTGATGTACCAGACCGGCGTCACGCTCAACATCATGAGCCTGGGCGGCGTCGCGCTCGGCGTCGGCATGTTGGTCGACAACTCGATCGTCGTGTTGGAATCGGTCGCCCGCAAGAAGCGCGAAGGCGGACCGCTCAAGAAAGCGGTCGAGCAGGGGACGAATGAAGTGGGCATGGCGGTCGTCGCCTCCACGCTGACGACCCTGGCGGTGTTCTTCCCGCTCGTCTTCGTGGAAGGGATTGCCGGTCAGCTTTTCACGGATCAGGCGCTGACCATCACCTATTCGCTGGCCGCCTCGCTGCTCGTCGCACTCACATTTATCCCGATGGCGCTGGGCTTAGAAGTCGGTCCCTTAGAGCCGGCACCCCAGTCCGTCGAGCACCGTTACGCGGTAGCTCGAAAGGCTACCAGCGTCGGGCGGTTTGTGTTCCGTGATGTGCCGCGGACCGTGTTGACCGATATACGGTTTCTCTTAGCCGGGATCGGCCGCTTCATCATGCTCGTTCTCTCCCCGCTGCTCGGCGGCTTCGACAAGCTCTTCGACGCCGTGGACTCGCGCTATCCTCGCGTCCTCAACTGGTCGCTGGATAACAAGCCGATCGTCTTCGGCATCGTCGCCGTCTCGCTCGTCGCGGGCGGACTCGTCGGTTCGCAGCTTGGCTCGGAACTCATCCCGCCTTTGACCCAGGGCGAGTTTTCCTTCGAGGTCGAACTCCCCGAAGGCACGCCCATCACGACCACCGACCGCCTTCTTCGCGAGGTGGAGGAATCGGTCGTCGAGTACCCGGAGGTCGCCACCGTATTCTCGACCATCGGCGGCAGCCAACAGAACCAGTTCGCGGTCGGCTCTACCATCGAGGAGAACTTCGGCCGAATCTCGGTCGTCATGAAGGACAAGCTCGATAAAGAGGCTGAACTTCGGGCCATCGAGCGCCTCCGCGGAGAACTCTCGCAGTTTCCGGAAGCCAGCTATACCTTCCTCCGCCCGACGTTGTTCAGCTTCAAGACGCCCATCGAGGTCGAGATCTTCGGCTACGAACTCGAAGACCAGCGTCTAGCGGCCAACCTGGTCACCGAGCGCCTCTCGCAGATCGAAGGGCTCTCCGATCTCCAAACCACCACGCGCCTCGGCAATCCGGAGATCCAGATCCGCTTCGATCGTCAGCGCCTTGCCCGACTCGGTCTCCAGGAGAACGAGATCGCGCAAGCGCTGCGCAACAAGATCCGCGGCGACGTCGCCTCTCGCTATCGCGACGGCGACCGCCAAATCGACATCCTCGTTCGCGCCGACGAGCAGGACCGCGACGCCATCGAGGACATTCGCAACCTCGTCGTCAACGCCCCTCGCAACCAGAATCAGAACAACAACAACAACAACGGCAGCGGCGAGAATCAGGGCGGCGCCTCAGGATCGGAGCAACAGAACCAGACCAGCACCTTCGGAGCCTCCACGCAAAATGCGCAAGGAACCGGCGGCAATCAGCAGCAGCGCCGCAACTCCACCGAGAGTCCGATCCGCCTCGCTCAGGTCGCCGACATCACCATCTCCCGCGGACCCAGCGAGATCCGGCGCATCCGCTCCCAGCGCGCCGCCGTGGTCTCCGGCAACCTCAGCGGCCGAGACCTCTCCAGCGTTTCCGGCGAGATCCGTCAGGCGCTCATCGAATTGAGCCCGGAGATGCCCATCAACGTGACCGTCGGGCTGGGCGGCCAAAACGAGGAGCTGGAAACTTCCTACAATTCGTTGATGTTCGCCCTGACGCTGGCGATCTTCCTCGTCTACCTGGTGATGGCGTCGCAGTTTGAATCGCTCGTCCACCCCTTTCTCATCCTCTTCTCGGTGCCGCTTGCTTTGGTCGGGGTCGTATTCGCCCTCGCACTGACCGGAGCTGAGATTAGCGTCGTCACCCTTCTCGGCGTCATCATCCTGGCCGGCATCGTCGTGAACAACGCCATTGTGTTGATCGACTACGCCAACCAGATGCGCCGCCAAGGCTATCCCAAGCGCGAAGCCCTGCTGCACGCCGGCCAAGTACGCTTGCGGCCCATCGTCATGACGACGTTGACCACGGTATTGGGCCTGGCGCCGATGGCTGTGGGCTGGGGCGAGGGCGCCGAGATTCGTGCTCCGATGGCCGTCGCCGTCATGGGCGGCCTTACCGTATCCACGCTGCTCACCCTCATCTTGATCCCTACCCTCTACGAACTGGCCGACCGCAAGGTGTATGCGGCCGACCGGGACCCTCTGCCCTCGGATGAAGCTTTCCAGGGCGCCGACTGAAACGACCGCTAGACTAAGACCCGACCCAGACCTCCCCCGGAGAATTCGCCCCATGCAACCCGACGATCACGATCAACCCGTAGATCACCTCGACGGCGCCGGTCAGCGCGGCGCTCGGCTGGCGGCCTTCTCCATCAAGCGCCCGGTCACCATCTCCATGGTGTTCGTTTGCCTCGTGGCGATGGGCGTCATCGCGTCCGTTCGGATCCCTTTGGTGCTGCTGCCCGATATCCAGTTCCCCGGCTTGTTTGTCTGGGCCCCCTACAGCAACGCGACGCCGCAACAAGTTCAAGAGGCCATCGCCCGCCCCATGGAAGAGGCGATCGCGACCATCCCGGGCATCAAGCGTCTGACCTCCAGCTCGAGTTCGGACAACGCCGAGATCGGCATGTTCTTCGATTGGGGAGTGAACATCGATTTCCTTCGCGCCGAGGTGCGCGAGAAACTCGACCAGATACGCAACGAGCTTCCCGACGACCTTCGGCGCATCGTCATTCGCACCTTCGGCACTACCGATCAGCCGATCATGTACGCCACCATCGCCTCTGATCGGGATCTGAAATCGGCCTACGACTTCCTCGAGGTCAAGCTCAAGAAGCCGGTGGAGCGCATTCCAGGCGTTGCCGAGGTCGAGTTTTGGGGGACGCAGAAGCACCAACTAGACATCTACTTGAGGCTGGACGACGTCAAGCGCTACGGAATTGACGTCGGCAATCTGTTCCAGCGGATCGACCAAGCCAATCTCAATCTCTCGCTCGGCGAGATCGATGACGGCGAGGGGCGCCTGGGCGTCGTCTCGCGCGGCGTTATGGGGTCGGTTGAAGAGGTCGGCCGGTTCCCGGTTAACGACAAGGGGCTGGAGCTTTCCGACGTCGCCTACATCGAGTTCGACAACCCGAATACCAACTTCGGGCAGCATCTCAACGGCAAGTCCGGCGTCTGGTTCGCCGTCAAGAAGTCCTCCCAGGCCAACACGGTCGAGACGGTCAATGCGGTTCGCGAAGTCTTCGCCGAATTGGAGAACGATGCGGCGTTCTCCGGTATCGAGATGCGCGTTTGGCATGATGCGGGAAAGGACATCACCGAGTCGCTCTCCACCCTGCTGCAAGCGGGTACCTTCGGGGCCCTGCTGGCGGTTCTTACGCTGTTCCTGTTCTTGCGTCGCTTGGACGCCAGTCTGCTCGTCGGGCTCGCCATTCCGTTCTCGATCATCACAGCCTTAGGCTTCATTTACTTCTCGGGCAATACACTGAATCTGCTCTCCATGATGGGCTTGATGCTGTCGACCGGCATGCTGGTCGACAACGCGGTCGTGGTGCTGGAGTCGATCTATCAGAAGCTCGAGAAGGGCTACGATCGCCACACCGCCGCTCGCGAGGGTGCGGGAGAGGTGACCACCGCGGTGATCGCGGCGACTCTGACCTCGATCATCATCTTCGTCCCGCTCGTCTTCGGCGAGCAGAATGAGTTTTCGATTTTCCTCGGTCACGCCGGCCGCGCGATCATCTTTGCGCTGGTTTGCTCGCTATTCATTTCGCTGACCTTGATCCCGATCTTTATTGCGAAGATCCTGCACGTCGACCCCAACCATCGCTCCAAGTTTCAAATCGCCTTGTCCGCCTTCTTTGAGCCGGTCCTGCTGCGACTTGGTCGGCGGCTGGGCTGGAACAGCGCTTCCGGCGGTTCCTCCAAGGGCCGAATTACCGAAGCCTACATCGGCATGGTGCGTTGGCCGCTAAAGCATCGCTTCCTGACTGGATTCGTACTGGCGCCTGCCCTGGTCTTCGGCGCGCAATGGGTGCTTAGCAACCACGTCAAAGACAACGCTCCCGATCCGGATGAACTGTCGGTCATTCGCTTGGACTACGACTTCTCGGAGAACTACCACTACGCCAAGATCGAGGCCGACTACGTTGTTCCGGTCGAGGCGTTTCTCGACAAGAATCGCGAGCGCTTCAAGATCAAGGACCACTACACCCGCTACCGCAACAACAACGCCGATACCGAAATCTATCTCGACAAGAATCAACTTACCGTGGAGGATCTGAACCGAATTCGGAAGGAGTTGGGCGAAGAGCTTCCGGTCATTCCCGGCTCCGAGATCAAGATGTCCCAGCAGGAAGGCGGCCGCAACTATGTGAGCGGCAGCATCTACGGCGACGACCCGACCATGCTGGCCGACATCGGCAAGAAGATTCGCGACCGTTTGCTCGAAGAGCCGGACTTTGACTCGGTTTGGGTCGGACGGGACGAAGGATCCGAGGAAGTCCAGATCCGCTTGGACCGAGAGAAGGCCCGGCGCTACGGCGTGTCGCCCGAGTCGGTCTCACAGGTATTGGGCATCGCCGTCCGAGCGCGCCAGATGCGCGGCTTTCGGACGGAGGACAGCGAGGTCGAGATGTGGATTCGCCTCGATCAGGCCGATCTCGAAGACATGTCCGATCTGCGTTCCATCATCGTCGGCGCCGGCAGCGACGGCAAGCCGATCGCGCTTGAGCAGATCGCCGAGTTCGAAGTGCAGAAGATCGCCGGTCGCATCCGGCGCGAGAACCGGCGCACCTACACCTACGTCAACGGCATCTACACGGGCGCCAAGAAGGAGGAAGGGCGCAACATCTACAAGAAGGTTCTCGACGACTACCCCTTCCCGGACGGATATGGCTGGTCCTTCGGCTTCTTCACTCAGCAGGATCAGCAGGAAGGTACGGCCATGTTGTTCAACGTCCTGCTGGCGTTGTTCATGGTCTATTTCGTGATGGCATCGCTGTTTGAGTCCTTCACTCACCCGTTCGCCATCATGATTTCGCTGCCCTTCGCCATCGTCGGCGTGGCGGCTATGTTGTGGGTCACCGGCACGCCCTACGACATGATGGCTCGGGTCGGTTCCCTGGTCCTGATCGGCATCGTGGTCAACAACGGCATCGTTCTGATCGACCACATCAACAACCTTCGCCGGCGCGGTCTGTCCCGCGAAGACGCCATCATCGCAGGCTGCCGTGAACGCCTACGGCCGATCGTGATGACCGCTACCACCACCATCGTCGGCTTGATCCCGTTGGCCTTCGGCGACGCCAAGATCGGGCCCATGCGCTACATGCCCATGGCTCGCACCGTGATGGGCGGCCTCCTGGCCTCCACGGTGCTGACCCTGATCGTTCTGCCCGCCTACTACACGCTGCTCGACGATCTGGGGCGTTGGGTCTCCTGGCTGTTGCGCTCCTCCGACCCCAACCGTCCGCGCGAGCAGGAGCCGGAGCCTGTCGCCGGCGACTAGCCTCGCTAGAATGGGCGGTTCATGCCCAACGACCAACGTACGAAGCTTCGTTCCCAAGATTGGTTCGGCCGAAAGGACAAACTCGGTTTCATCCATCGCTCGTGGATGAAGGCCGAAGGCTTCCCCCAAGAGGTGTTTGAGGGCAAGCCGGTCATCGGGATCTGCAACTCGTGGTCGGAGTTGACCAGTTGCAACGCCCACTTGCGACAGGTCGCCGAGGCTGTGAAACGCGGCGTCTGGGCCGCCGGCGGATTTCCGCTCGAGTTTCCCACTATCTCGCTCGGCGAGCCTTTCATGCGGCCTTCGACGATGATGTTCCGCAACCTGATGGCGATGGACGTCGAGGAGTCCATCCGCGCCAACCCGCTGGACGCCGTTGTGCTGCTGTGCGGCTGCGACAAGACTACGCCCGCCCAGTTGATGGGTGCGGCCTCCGCCGACCTGCCTTCCATCGTCGTACCCGGCGGCCCCATGCTCAAAGGCCGCTGGAAGAACCAAGAGATCGGCTCCGGCACGGATGTGTGGAAGTTCGACGACGAGCGCCGCGCCGGACGCATTACCGACGAACAGTTCTGCGAGATCGAAGCCTGCATGTCGCGCTCAGCCGGACATTGCATGGTCATGGGCACCGCCTCCACCATGACCAGCATGGCCGAGGCCTTGGGAATGACGCTGACCGGTTCAGCCAATATTCCGGCGGTCGATTCGCGCCGCTACGAGAGCGCCCACCGCACCGGCCAACGCATCGTCGAGATGGTCGCTGAAGACCTACGGCCCTCCAAGATCATCACTCAGGCGGCGATGGAGAACGCCATCCGAGTGAACATGTCCATCGGCGGCTCGACGAATGCGATTATTCACCTCAAGGCCATCGCCGGACGGCTGGGACTCGATCTGCCGCTCGAGCGTTTCGACGAACTCTCCCGCGAGATGCCCGTCATCCTCAACGTCAGCCCGTCCGGTAAGTACCTGATGGAAGACGTCTACTACGCGGGGGGAATTCCCGCCGTGATGAACGAGATATTGGACCTCCTCGACGGGGCCGCGATCACCGTCACCGGCAAGACGATCGCTGAGAACGTCGCCGGTACTGAAGTGAATGACAGCGACGTGATTCGTCCGCGATCCAATCCGCTGCAACCCACCGGCGGTACAGTTGTACTACGCGGGAATCTGGCTCCCAAGGGGGCGGTGATCAAGACTTCGGCGGCGGACCCGAAGCTCCTGCAGCACACTGGACGCGCCGTGGTCTTTGAGGATCACGACGACCTCACCGCCCGCATCGATTCCAACGACCTCGACGTCGACGAGAACTGCGTCCTCGTCCTCAAGAACGGCGGTCCCACCGGCGCTCCGGGCATGCCCGAATACGGCAACCTGCCGATTCCTCGCAAGCTCCTACAAAAAGGCGTCAAGGATATGGTGCGCATCTCCGACGCCCGGATGAGCGGTACCAGCTTCGGCGCCGTCGTGCTGCACGTCGCCCCCGAGTCCGCTCTGGGCGGGCCGCTGGCGGCCGTCAGGAACGGCGACCAAGTTCGCCTCGACGTGGAGAACCGGCGAATTGATCTACTGATCGACGACGACGAGATGAAGCGGCGTCTGGACGAGTTTGAGCCCCGCGAGCCCTTCTACGACCGCGGCTACGGGCGCCTGTATATCGAGAACGTTCTGCAGGCCGACGAGGGCTGCGACTTCGGCTTCCTGCTTCGCCCGGAAGGCGGCGGCAAGGTCCTGCCGCTGCCCAAACCGTTCTAGCGCGGAACCTCGAGTCCGCCGACTCGTATCTGCTCAAGTGAAGCGAGTTTTCTTGTGGTTGGTCCTCGGCATTGGAGGCTTCGCGCTGTGGGCGGGGTGGCCGCACCTGTTCGGGGATCTGGATAAGGAGACGGTCCGAATCGTCGAGTTGCTCGACGTCGGCGCCGACGCCGTCGTAGCCGATATCGGTGCGGGCGACGGCCGCATCGCAGTCCGCTTGTCCCGCCGGTTGGACGGAAACCCGCGCGTGATCGCGACGGATCTGGACCACGAAAACCTATTGCGGGTTCAGCGCGAAGTCGCTGATCTCGGTCTGGAGAATGTTCTGGTGCGGCCGGGCAAGAAGACGACCACCGGACTGGGCGAGGCCTGCTGCGACGCGGTCGTCTTGCGCAAAGTCCTCCACCACGTTGGGGATCGAGCCGCCATGGCTGAGGACGTGGCTCGCGTCCTCAAGCCCGGCGGCAAGGCGCTCGTGATCGACTTCGAACCGCGATGGTATCTACCCGCCCCGGGGTCCACCGAAGGACACGGGATCCGGCCCGCCGAGGCCGTCGAACACTTCACGGCCGCAGGCCTGGCCCTTGACGCCCGTATTGAGGAGTGGCCTGGTCGAACCTACCTGCTGCTGTTCGAGAAGCCTCTCTAGCTTCCGAGGCTCACCCCGTAGGTGTGCTTCTCCACAACTTTGAAGGTCTGTTCGCCGCGTCCGCCGATCACGCCCTTTCCTTCGGTAGTGCGTTCCAGCCGATCGGAGTGGATCCGCGTGGTCGCGGGGTCCACCAACCGCGATCCGGTCGCCGCGATCGTTCCTTCGGCCTGCTCCGTTACCGGCTTCTTGATCTCGGCCAACGCCGCGGCTCCTTTCTCGCCGATCTTCGCCGCCAGCTTCTCCCTGTCGGAATTCGACGCGACTGCCAGTTCTAAGCAGCGATCCTCTCCGCAGTCGGCCCAGCCTTTCACCGTCGTCGCGGTGTAGAAGACGATCGGCTTGCCGCTTGGCAGCGTCGCCGTCTCTTGGGTCACCCACACGTCGCCGATCTCGACCGTCTTGCCCGCCAACGATCCCACGCGCTGGTTCCACACGGCGATGTCGCGTTTGCGCAGTCCGGCCGAGTTGAATAGCGGCGAGAGCTGCTGGAAGAACGGACCAGGCAGTTTCTCCTTCAGCGACTCAAGCACTTTCTCGTAACCGCGCACGTCCGAACATTGACCGTCGGCCTCGATCACGTACTCCAGTTCCACGCCCTCCGAGGCCTTCAGCATCGGGTTGCTGATCTCATGTCCGTTGCTCTTGAGCGCCGTCGCCGTCGTCGTCGTGCCGACGTGGTAGCCCGAGTCGAGCTTGCGGATCTCCATCCGAGCCGCGTTCGAGCTGGAATCCGTACGCGGCGTCCCTGGGCCGATCGTGACCGAACGCTCGCTCTCATACTCGCCGACCCAAATCGTGCCGTCGGCGGGGGAGAAAGTGATCTCGATCGAGTCGGGCTCTTCGGCCGCCATCGGGACCGCGAAAAGCAAAGTAGCCAGAAGAAATCGCATCACTCCTGATGCTAACGGGTCGACGCCTCTCGCGGCTAGAACCGCGAAGAAGTGATCTCGACGTCCGCTTCCGACCAGGCTTGCTCAAAGCGCTTGCGCGCCTCGGCCGCTTCCTTGTGCTTCCCCTGGCCTTCCAGGCTGGTGATGAGGCCTCGTAGACTCCAGCCGTTGTCGCGGTGCCTCTTGAGGTCCTCCTTGTAGACCCGCTCCGCGGCCTCGAATCGCTCTGCGGCCAGCAACACGGCGCCCAGCGAGTGCCGCGCCGGCTGCGGCCAATCGGCCGGCTCGTTGTAGAGCAGCCCGTCCTCGATCCGGACCGCCTCGCACAACGCAGCCTCGGCGCGCCCATGATCGCCCTCGGCGGATGCGATCTCGCCGGCGAGCATGTATGCGCCGATCTCCAGCATCTCTCCCAACGAATTCAACTCCCATACGGTCAGCGCGACGACGTCCGGGTCCTTCGCCAACTCCTTGAGAGCCGCCAGTTCCGTCCTGGCGCGATCCAGTTCGCCGCGCGCTCGAAACGCCATGCCGCGGGCGAAGTGCCGTGCTCCGCGCTTGAACTTCATCTTTTCCGCCGGCGCCGGCTCAGCCAATACGCCGTCCCAGTCGCCGAAACGAGTCTGTGCGAACAGCGACAGGCTCGACAGCAGATGCGGGAAGCCGAAACCCGGTTCGTCCATGTGCTCGTGCTTGTGCTTGGTCGCGACCTTGTACGCCGCATCCATCGCGTCCTTGCTGCGGCCTTGCATCGTCCGCGCCGCCCACAAGAAGTGGATGTTGTGCGGGTAGTAGGTGACCGGATACAGCCCCTGTGCGCGGCACTGCGTCACATAGTCTTCGTCCGCCGCTACCGCCGCCACGTTCGTCGCCGCTGCATCGGCGTAGCGCCCCACCCGAATCCAAATATGGGACGGCATGTGGACCAGGTGGCCCGCCACCGGGACCAGCGTCTCCAGCTTTGTCGCCGACGGAACCCCTCTGTCGGGATCACTGGAGGCCTCCACCGCATGGATGTAGTAGTGGTGCGCGCCGGGATGATCCGGGTCGCGCTCGATCGCGCCCTCCAGCGCGACCAGGAACTTCTCGGTGATCGGCTTCGGCTCTTGGCCGTTGGCCACCCAGTAGTCCCACGGCGTCGTGTTCATCAGCGCGGCGGCATAGAGGACTTGGATGTCTGAATCCTCCTGGTATCGCTCAGCGAGCGCCTCCATCTTCGCGGCGTAGGCTTCGTTCAATGCGTCGCGATCGACCTCCTCGTCGCCGGAATGGCGGGCCGCCAAGGCCTCGATCATGTCGCGCTCCTTCTTGGAGGCCGTGCCGGCAAGCGCGCGTGCGCGGCGGATCTCTTCAAAAGTGCGCCTTTCGCGCTCCGCGTCCGGGAGCGAGTCGTTGATGTTGGGCCCCAACGTCAGTGCGATACCCCAGTGCGCCATCGCGTTATCGGGATGCCGTCGGATCACTTCCTCAAACGAGCGCACCGACTCCAAGTGATTGAAGGCGTAGTGCAGCGTCAGTCCCTGGTTGAAGTAGCGCTGCGCCTCCGGCGACAGTCCCTTTACCGGATGGTGCAGCGGCCCGATCCCCTCCAACAGCGGCGCAATGGGGGCGTCGTCGCCCGCCTTGGCGGCCGGTCCCGGGGAAGCCAACCCAGCGACTGCGAGCGCTCCCAGCAGGATGAAGAAGGATGATCGTACGAACGGCATATTGGGAACCTCTACCTCCATTGCGATCGAAACGCCTTCAACCCGACATCCTGCTAGTCTGATCGTCTGATGCAACTGGGATTCGTCAGCGCCATCCTACCCGAGTTCACTCTTGAAGAGGTCTTCGAGCTGGCCGCCTCCGAGGGGTACGAGTGTGTGGAGGTGATGTGCTGGCCGCCCGGGAAGGCCGAACGGCGCTACGCCGGCGTCACCCACATCGACGTCACCCAGCTCGACGAACGAGGCGTCGCGCGCATCGCCCAACTGCAGCACCGCACCGGCGTCCGCATCAGCTCTCTCGGCTACTACCCCAATGCGCTCTCGGGCGACCCTGATGAGTCCGCGACGGCTGTGGAGCATATTCGCCGAGTCATTGAGGCGGCGCCCAAGCTCGATCTCGACCTGGTGACCTCCTTTGTGGGGCGCAACCCGGTCGAGTCCGTCGATGAGAACTGGCGGCGCTTCCTTGAGACCTGGAGGCCCCTCGTCGGTCTCGCCGAAGACCACGGCGTGCGCATCGGCATCGAGAACTGCCCCATGAGTTTCTCGCGCGACGAGTGGCCCGGAGGCAAGAATCTGGCCACGACGCCCGCGATCTGGCGGCGCATGTTCTCCGATATCCCGTCCCCGAACTTCGGCCTCAACTACGACCCGTCGCACATGATTTGGCAGATGATGGATCCGTACGCGCCCATTCGTGAATTCGCTTCGCGCTTCCACCACGTCCATGCCAAAGACGTTCGGCTGGACCGGCATCGCCTCGACGATGTGGGTGTGATGGCCTTTCCCGCCGAATTCCACACGCCCAAGCTTCCGGGTATGGGCGACGTCGATTGGGGCCGCTTCTTTTCTGCCTTGACCGACTCCGGCTACGACGGACCGGTCGCGGTCGAGGTCGAAGATCGCGCGTACGAGGGATCGATCGAGAAGCGCACTCTCTCACTGCGCCAGAGCGCGACCTATCTGCGCAATTTCCTCCCGCGCTCTGGCTGAGCCGCTCCCGGCTAAGTACAATAGGCGGGCCATGCTTCGTCGACTGCTCTTCGCGTCCTTAGTCCTAACCCTCTCTCTGGCCGCCGCTGATCGGCCGAACATCCTCTTCGTCTTCTCCGACGATCACGCCTATCAAGCGATCTCGGCCTACGGTTCCAATCGGAACCACACGCCGAACATCGACCGTCTGGCGCGTGAGGGGATGCTGTTTAACAACGCTCTCGTCACCAATTCGATCTGCGCCCCCAGCCGCGCCGTCATTCTTACCGGCAAATACTCGCACCTCAACACGGTCACCAATAACCGCGACGTTTTTGACGGCGAGCAGCAGACCTTTCCCAAGATCCTTCGTAAGGCCGGTTACCAGACCGCGATGTTCGGCAAATGGCACCTGAAGAGCCTCCCGACGGGTTTTGACAAGTGGGAAGTGCTCCCCGGCCAAGGCAACTACTACAATCCCGATTTCCGCGTGCCCGGCGACGAGCGCGTGCGCCGCGAAGGCTACGTGACCGACATCATCACCGACCTCGCGCTGGAGTGGTTCGAGGAAGGGTGGGACCGCGACAAGCCGTTCATGGCGATGGTCCAACACAAGGCGCCGCACCGCAACTGGATGCCGGCGCCGCGTCATCTATCGCTGTACGACGGCATGGAGATGCCCGAGCCGCCGACCCTTTTCGACTTCTATGAGAACCGTGCTTCTCCCGCTCGGCTGCAGGAAATGGAGATTGGCCGTCACATGTTCTGGGGAGGCGATCTGAAGGTCTTCAATGATTCCGTCCCCTCCGACCACGCCCGCTGGACGAAGATGCTCGCCCGACTCAATCCAGCGCAGCGCCGCATGTGGGACGCCGCCTACGAGCCTAAGAACGCCGACTTCAAGGCCGCTGACCCGCAGGGGCGCGACCTCGTCCGGTGGAAGTACCAGCGCTACATCAAGGACTATCTGCGCACCATCGCCGCAGTCGACGAGAACGTCGGCCGTCTCCTGCTCTGGCTCGATCGCGAGGGCCTCGCTGAGAATACCGTCGTGATCTACAGCTCCGACCAGGGCTTCTATCTGGGTGAGCACGGCTGGTTCGACAAGCGCTGGATGTACGAGGAATCGCTGCGGACTCCGCTGCTCGTTCGCTGGCCGGGTCGAGTTCGCCCCGGTTCCGAGTCGGATGAACTCGTGTCGAACCTCGACTATCCCGAGACGTTCTTGGACATCGCGGGAGCTCAAGTTCCCGCCGACATGCAGGGCCGCAGCCTGGTTCCGATCCTCGAAGGCAAGACGCCGGTCGATTGGCGGACGAGCTTCTACTACCAGTATTTCGAGGGGCTTCCCATCAAGGCCGCACACGCCGTGGCCAGGCACCGCGGGGTACGCACGCAGCAGTACAAGCTGATCCACTACTACATCGCCGATGAGTGGGAACTCTTTGATACAGAGAAAGATCCGCTCGAAGTCGAAAGCGTTTACGGTCGCAAGGAGTACGCCGAAGTACAGGCGCACCTGAAGGCTGAACTGCGGAGGCTTCAGAGCGATTTGAAGGTACCGGAGACCGATCCCGACCTCGCCGAGTAGGCGCACCGCACAGACGACCGCGCCTCACTTTGGCGCCCGGTTTGCTCTCTCCCGAGGGGCCCGCCCTTTCCGCCCCAGTAAGGAGAAATTAAACCATGTCTCGCCGACCCTTTCAGTGGGCGTCGACGGTCATCTGCGCCCTGGGTGCGCTCTTAACCGTCGTCTCCGGCCTTTCGGCCGCTCGTTTCGGAGAATCGGATCTCCAACTCTCGAAAGAACAAACAATCGCTCTCTCTCGCTACTTCGGAGGCTCCGCCGCCGACAACGCCGTCGCGATTGAAGTTGCGCCCGACGGCTCGATCTACGTCGTGGGCGTCACGCGCTCGGCCGATCTGCCGACCACATCCGGGGCGGCGCAGCCCGACTACGCTGGCGGCGCCTGCGGCGGCTCGATCGTCGCAAGGCTGTGCTTCGATACGTTTGCCGCGAAGCTCTCGGCCGACGGATCCAACGTGGAGTGGGCCACCTACTTTGGCGGCTCCGGCGACGACCGGGCGGCCGATGCCGCCCTCGGCGCCGACGGCTCCCTGACAATCGTCGGCACAACCGATTCCGCTGACTTCCCCGCCGCCGCGGGCGCTTTCCAGGCGACGTCTGCGTCCTCCGGCGCGAGCGCCTTCGCCTTGAGGCTGTCTGCGGCAGGCGAGCTCGTATTCGCCACTCTGCTTGGCGGCTCGGACGCCGACGAGGCGACGGGTGTGGATGTTGACGCTTCCGGCGCCGCCTACGTGGTCGGACACACGCAGTCGCATGACTTCCCGACGACGTCGGGAGCCTTCCAGTCCGCCAACCCGAGCGCGGCTGACCGAACAGCCGTGTTCGTCTCGAAGCTCGCCTCCGACGGCGGCTCCCTGGCGTACTCGACGCTGCTCTCCGGCGCTGTGGACGATCGCGCGGGCGGTGTCGCGGTTAACGGGGATGGAGAGGCTTTCGTGACTGGCTCGACTGCTTCGGCCGATTTCCCCGTGACTCAGGGCAATCCCTTCGGCAATCCCGGTCCGGTGCAGCCGGAGCTCAACGGAGCCGCGGCCGACGCCTTCGTCACGCGTCTCGCGGCCGATGGGACGGCGCTGGTCTTCTCCACGTTTCTGGGTGGGAGCGACTCCGACGCCGGGCTTCGAATCGCCCTCGATGAGACCGACGCTGTTTACCTCGTCGGGTCCACGGATTCGCGGGACTTCCCTGCTACGCTCGGCGCCGCGCTGCCTGTGTGGAAACGCTCCCAAGGCTTCGCGGCCAAGCTGCGAGCGGACGGCGTCGCCCTGCATTACGCGACCTATTTGGTCGGCAGCGCGAGCGACTTGGCTGTTGCGGAGGACGGGTCCGCCTACCTCTCCGGCGCTACCGGCCCCGCGCCGACGCCGTTCGGCGGACCGCTGGTGCCTGGCTGCAGCGGCAGCCTGCTCCGGCGGCTCAGCGCCAACGGCCGACAAGTGCTCTATTCAGGCTTCGTGCCGGGCCTTGGCGCGCTCGCCCTCGACGCCGCGGGCGACGTCTATTCTGCGGGTACCGACCCCACGGGGTCGCTGCCGTCTACGGTCGGTCCTGGAGCGGCGGGGCAGACCGACGTCTACGTCGCCAAGGTGACTCTGGCAGAGGACTCCGGCATCTCCCTGACCTGTGTGGAAAACGGGGCCAGCTTCTTTCCTGGAGAGGCTTCTCCGGGGCAGATTCTGACCCTGTTCGGCTCCGGGCTCGGCCAAATGCAGCCAGGCGGACTGGCGGTCGAGAACGGGATGGTGACGACGGAGGTTTCAGACGTACGGGTTCTCTTTGACGGCACGCCGGCGCCGCTGCTGTTCGTCTGGTGGAACCAAATCAACGTCGTCGCACCCTACTCGCTTGAAGGGAAGTCGACGGTGGAGATTCAAGTCGAACGAGACGGCGTCCTCTCCGACCCCTTCGAGGTCCCGGTGGCGGCGGCCCACCCAGGTCTGTTTACCCGGAATTCGACCGGGGCCGGATTGGGAGCGATTCTGAACGCCGACGGCTCCATCAACACCGCCGAAAATCCCGCGGAGCCAGGCTCCATCGTCAGCTTCTTCGGGACCGGAGAAGGCCAGACGGAACCTGCCGGCGTGGACGGTCTAGTTGCACCCGAGTCCGGCGAAGGGCTCGCTCGTCCCCGACTGGCAGCCTCCGTCACGATGGGCGACGGGCCTGCGGAGGTCCTCTATGTGGGCGCCGCGCCGGGCTTCGTTTCGGGCGTCCTACAAGTCAATGTGCGGATACCGTCCGCCGCCCAACCCGGGCCGCTGCCGGTGAGGTTGACGATCGGGGGACGGCAGAACCGTCGACCGGTATTCGTTGAGGTGGAGTAGGCGCACCCGTGTTGTTGGCGGAGGGGAGCGGGCGCGTGCCGGCTGTGGGAGAGCCGGCACGCGCCCCGCCTGGCCCGCCCTCGACCCGCCCTCGACTAAGCTAGAAGTTTGGACCCGACCCGCGCGGTCGGACGTAGTTTTCCTCTTGGCGATTCTGCGCACGATTGGGTTGGCTCTCGCACTCGGGGCCCTGCCGGCGGCGGCCGACGTCGCCGTCCCGCTGGAGCCGCGCGAAGGCGGCATTGAGATCTTGGCTGACGCCCAGCAGAGCATCGGCCGCAAGAGCATCTATCGCGGGAACGTCGAGTTTCGGTCCGGAGGCATCGTAGTTACCGCCGACGAGGCCGAGTATGACGATGAGACGGGTGAACTCGAAGCTCGCGGCGACGTCCACTATCGCAATCTGAACGGCAACGAGGATCTGTTCGCCGAGAAGGTGGCCTACGACGTGCGCGAGGAGACAGGCACGTTCTATGAAACCCACGGGACCGTCTCGTCGGCGAGCCAGGCGGGAGCCCGGATCCTGACGACGGACAACCCGTTCTTTATCGAAGGACCGCTGGTCACCAAGGCGCAGAATACGTACCGCGTCCACGACGGGACGGTCACCAACTGCGATCCGCAGTCGAAGTGGTGGACGGTGAGGGCGCCGAAGACGACGATTCGGCCCGGCGATTCGGCAACCATTCACCGCGGCGTCTTTCGGCTGAAGGGCGTCCCGCTTCTCTACGTGCCGGTCTTCAAGAAGTCGCTCGAACGCGTTCCGCGCAAGAGCGGATTCCTGACGCCGAGCATCGGCAACAGTTCGCGCTTCGGCGCCGTTCTCGCACAGGCCTACTATTGGGCGATCAACCGTAGTTACGACGCCACCGTCAACGGAACCATCTACACCTCGCGCGGGTTCGCGGCCGAGGCCAGCATGCGCGGTCGACCGACTGAGAACTCCAGCTTCGACGCCGTGTTCTTCGGCGTGGAGGATCGTGGACCGAAGCAGCCCAACGGCGAACGCGGGGACAAGCAGGGCGGAAACTCCTTCACGATGTCGGGCGTCGCTGCGCTGCCGGGCGGCTTCCGGGCCGTTGCGGATCTGCGCTACCTGAGTTCGCTTGAGTTCCGGCAGGCGTTCACGCAGACGTTTGAGGAGGCGGCCAATTCGCAGGTTCGCTCCATCGGCTTCATCACCAAGAATTTCTCGACTTACTCCATCAACGCTTCACTCGCTCGGGACGAGAACTTCCAGACCTTCCAGCGCGGCGATACGATCGTCATCAGAAAGCTGCCCAGCGTCGAGTTCAACAGTCATGAACGACGGATCGTGGGCGGCCCGGCGCCGATCTATCTTTCGTTTGACAGTGCATTCGACCTGGCTAGCCGGACCCAGCCGGAGTTTCAAACCCGTCGCTTCGTCCAGCGCGGCGACCTCTATCCGCGCCTCTCCAGCAACTTCTATTGGAAGGGGTTCCATGTGACTCCGACATTCGGCGCGAGGCTAACCGGCTACGGACAGCGGCGCGAGGAAGACGGATTGAGCGGGCGCAATCTCTATCGGCAATCGGCCGAGTTCGGCGTGGACATTTCTCCGCCGGCACTTGCACGGATCTACAACGGACCGAAGTGGCTCGGCGACAAGGTGAAGCACGTGATTGAACCTCGCGTGCGCTATCGCTACAGGACTGGGATCGACGACTTCGATGCGGCCCTGCTGTTCGACGGCCGCGACCTCTTCCACAATACAAACGAGGCCGAAGTTTCCTTGACGCAACGACTGTTTACTAAGAACCAGGCGAGCGGCCGGACGCGGGAGATCCTCTCATTGGAACTCTGGCAGCGGCGCTATTTCGACTCCGATCTAGGCGGTGCGATTACCGCCGGGCGCCGGAACACCGTCACGACGTCGTTGGAGACGACGCCGTTTGCGTTCTTCGATCAGGCGCGGAACTACTCGCCGATCGCCGCCGCTTTGCGCACTCGCCCGTCCGACCGCTGGGCGCTCGAATGGCGGACCGACTACGATCCTCTGCGCGAGAAGATCGTGAACTCGAGCGTGACGGCGGACTACCAACTCTTCGACAACGTGCTGTTGGGCGTCGGGCACAACTCCGTGCGTTCTACCCCCGAGCTGTCGCCCGCCTCGAATCAGATCACCAATTCGCTCCGCTACGGCGGGTTCAATCGGCGCGGCTGGAATTTTGCGGTCAGCAGCATCTACGACTATCGGCAGCAGGTCTTCGTCTATGCGGCGTCGCAAGCATCGTACAACACCGACTGTTGCGGGTTTGGTTTCGAGGTTCGGCGATTCGCAATCCCGACCCGCAGCGAGAACCAGTTCCGCATTAGCTTGTCGATTGCGAACGTCGGCTCCTTCGGCACTCTGAGACCGCAAGAGCGGCTATTCTAGCGATCTGTAGATGGCCTTCCCTAAGAAGTATGCGGAGTTCGCGGCACGGACGCGGATCGCGACCGGGTTCTTGATCGGAGCGGCGTTCCTCTGGTTCGCTCAGCCGACGGTCAATTCTTTGTTGCTTGGCGGAGCGGTGGCTCTGGCGGGGCTCGGCATCCGGGCCTGGGCTGCTGGTCACCTGCGTAAGAACCAAGAGTTGGCGATCTCGGGACCCTACGCGCACGTGCGGAATCCGCTCTACGTAGGGACCCTCACCGCCGGTATCGGGTTCGGCGTCGCGGGGGCACACCTCGGAATTGCGATCGCAATGGTCGCTTTTTTCCTGCTGTATTATTTGCCCGTTGTAGAGGAAGAAGAGAGTCACTTACGGAAGATTCTGCCGGGTTACGAGGAGTACGTGCAGCTCGTGCCCCGGCTCCTGCCCGCGCTGATTCCACGCGGATCCAGCGGCGCCGCTTTTTCATTCAAGCAGTACGTCAAGAATCGCGAATACCAGGCTTTCCTGGGGTTTTTGGTCGTGATGGCGTTGCTTGCGGGGAAGGCCCTCTGGGTCGTCTAGCCGTCTGTCGCCGGAAGCTGAGACGTTCGTGAGACAGTGTCCCGCGACCGGGAGGGTTATTCGGGAAAGTCTGGGCGCGTGCTTGCGATTGGCACGGCAAATGCAGTAACCATATCCCCTGCAATCCGGGCGAAGACTGATCTCGATTGCGAGACGGGGTCGCTCCGACGCAGAGTTACGTTTGCAGGAGATCAATCATGCTTAGTGAATTCAAAAAATTCGCCATGCGCGGCAATGTCGTGGACATGGCGGTCGGCATCATTCTCGGTGGGGCCTTCGGCAAAATCGTCTCGTCCTTTGTGACGGGCGTGATCATGCCTCCAATCGGCTTGATGATGGGAGGCGTCGATTTCACGAACCTGTTCTACAACTTGGGCGACGGCGCATTCGATACGCTGGACGCCGCGAAAGAAGCTGGTGCGCCTGTAATCGCTTACGGTGCGTTCATCAATACCGTCGTCGATTTCGTGATCGTGGCGTTCGCGATCTTCATGGTCATCCAGTGGATGAACAAGATGAAGAAGCAGGAAGAAGAAGCTCCGGCGAAGCCGCCCGAGCCGTCCAAAGAAGAAGTTCTGTTGGGCGAGATCAGAGACCTACTGAAAAAACAGGGCTAACGGCCTCGCCGTTGGGCACACTGGAAGGAAGGGCGGCGACCTGCTCCGAGTCGCCGCCCGTTCCGTATTTCGTCATCCCCAAGGAGCCTAGAACGAACTCATGAAAGCCATCTTCAAGACTGTTCTCTATCTGAGCGTATTGTCCTTGCCGGGCGTGCTGGCCGCTGACGTCGTGACGCTGAAGAACGGCGACCGCGTGACCGGCAAAGTGATCTCTTCCGACGCCGAGAAGCTGAAGGTTGCGACGGAGCTGATGGGCGAGATTGAGATCCAATGGGACGCGGTCACCGACATTGTTTCCGAGGACAAGCTGTATCTCTTGTCCAAAGACGGACAGGTGCTCGTGGGGCCGGTGACGACGGCCGGGGAGGAGTTCCAGGTCGAGACGACCCAGTCGGGAGAAGTGGCCGTACCCAAGTCGGAGATCGCGGCCGTGCGAAACGAAGAGGCTCAGGAGGCCTACGTGGCCGAGATTGAGCGGCTGCGCAATCCTGGGTTGCTGGACTTCTGGAGCGGCTTCTACGACATGGGATTCAGCTTCACGGGAGGCAACGCCGAGACGACGGCGTTCACGAATTCGGCGCGGGCGCAGAGGGCGACCGAGCGAGACAAGATCACCACGTACTTCACCTCTGTATTCGCCCAAAACTCCACGACCGGAGAGAAGGTGACGACGGCGAACGCGATTCGCGGGGGCACGCGCTACGACATCAACGTCTCCGAGAAGGTGTTTACGTTCGGGTTCCTAGACCTCGAGTTCGACGAGTTCCAAGACCTCGATTTACGGAGCGTCCTGGGCGGCGGCCTGGGCTATCACTTGCGGAACACGGAGAAGTGGACTTGGGACTTCTTTGGCGGCGCATCGTACAACCAGGAGTTCTTCAAGAACGATTTGACGCGCCGCTCGGCCGAGCTGGTCGTGGGTGAAGAGATGAACTATCTGTTCACGGAGGCCACGGCCTGGTCTCATCGTGTTGCGCTCTACCCGAACATGAGCGAGTCGGGGGAGTTCCGTCTACAGTTCGATACTTCGTTGACGAGTCAGCTCTACCAGTGGCTCGGTTGGCATGTGACCGTTTCCGATCGATTCCTATCGAACCCGGTGCCGGGGCGTGAGAAGAACGACGTGCTGCTGACGACCGGCGTGCGCGTCAGCTTCGGAAAAGAGTAGACGGCCCGGCCGACTACTCGGGGGAGGCCAGACGACGGGTTTCCGTTCTCGAGACGAGTTCGTAGACATAGCCTCGCCAGGAGATGGTGCGCGTGAACGCCGAGCCGAGGAAGGCATAGAGCCAGACCCAGGTAGCGATGGGAGTGAGCCAGAAGTAGGCCCAGCCGTGCTGGTCAAACCAGTCGCTGCGGTCGGGGAACATGAGGCTGCCGACGTAGCCGCGCATCGCCCCTTTGGCCATGCCGACGACGAGGATGATCGTCAGGGTTCCCCATCCAATGGGGTAGCCGAGCAGTCCCGCGACGAGGGAGGCGACCATGGCCCCGCAGTAGACGATGTGGGAGACGAGGCCCGCGATCCAGAGCGGCTTGCGGTAGACCTTCGTGATGGTCATCTGGCGGACGGCCCAATCCAGAAATTCGTTCGCTGAACACGGTCCGGTGGTTGCGACCATGGCGCGCGGCGCAAAGCGGACTTCTAGGTCTGAATCTTCGAGTGCGTGCAGAACGCGGTAGTCGTCGCTGATGGCTCCCTGCCAGTATTCGGCCACCTTGGCCTTGCGGAACGTCTCGCGGCGCAAGGCCATGCCTCCGCCCCAGACGAAATTCTTACCGCCCTCGCGCAACGAGCCGGCGATGACTGAGTCCCAGGCGCTGCGCAGCAGCGGCCAAAAACCACCGTCTTCGGGGAAGTACCAGCGGAAGGCGGTCATGGCGCCGACCTGCTCTTCGGAGAGTCCGGCGACCAAGTTTCCCAGCCAGTTGGGGGCGACCTGACCGTCGGAGTCGGCGAAGGCAAAGGCCTCGGATTCCGGGCGCGCGGCGGCGACGGCGGCGAGGAGGTTGTGAACCTTCTCCCCTTGATCCTCGGGCGGCGGGCCGGCGACGACGAGGCGAAACCGGTCGCCGAGCGTGACGCGGGCAATTCGGACCGCGGGGTCTGATTCATCACGTACGGAGAGGATGAGTTCAAAGTCCGGGTAGTCTTGATCGGCCAGTGAGCGGAGGTTGGAGGCGAGGTCGTGGTCGGCTCCGCGGACGGGGAGGATGAGTGAGACGGGACCTCGAAAGGGGACGAGATCAGGGTCGGGTTCGCCTAGGATCTCGCCTTCGACGAAGTCCTGGTAACGTCTGCCGGAGCGGAGGGCGAGGGCGGAGGCGAGGACGGCGGGCCCGACGAAAAGCCAGAAGAGGAACTCGAGCAAACGACGAGGATAGCGTTTCTGGGCGCCTGTCAGGGCGTGTCAGGTTCTTTGTCATGGTACTGACATTTTTGGGGTGTTTGAGGGCTGTAAGTTGTTGATAGTTGGCGGCGGATGTCGTGGGTCTGACATGGATTTTGGGGTTAAGGGGTTTGTTTTCAACGGCGGCCCGAGATGTCAGGAAGAAGATCCGTTGATCGGCTGTCCGGAAGAGAACGCGGCGCGGTGGTCGTTGGGACGGAGTCGTCCTGTGGAACCGGCCTTGATGGGACAGTCACCGGGGTTGGCCTCCGTGGAAGAGGAAAGAACCTTCGAGCGGAGCTCGAAGGCGGCACGGCGGAGCCGTGCGCTACGGGGGAAGAAGAAGGAGCATGCGGACCGGTCTGCGTTGCCCGTGCCCTTGTCTCAACGATCGATGAGAAGAGCCGGACATGCTCTCTTACACAGGTGACCTGATTTCCGGGACTTGCGATCCGTCGGGCTCTGAAGGTCGTTGCCGCTGGGGAGTCGATTCTGATCTTCGAAGACGTTCCGGGGCTCACGTCTCCATTCGGCCCTCGGAACTTGCTCTCAGCGTAGAGCATGAGGGCAAGATATGACGGGCTGGAACGGCGGAAATGGTTGCCGGCAAACGGGTTCCGGACGTGTGACTCGAGGGTGGGGCGTTTGGCCGCGGGATGTGCGCCAATAGGGCGTGGCGGTTTTTGGCTTTGTGTTCTTCCTGGTCGGCTTTGCGCTTGTGGGTTTCTGGTCGACGGCGCGGGCGGATGCGGAAGAGCGCGACTATTTGCTGGCGGGTCAATCGGTTCCGCCGATGCTGACGGCGCTCTCGGCGGCGGCGACCAAGTACAGCGGCTACATGTTTATCGGGTTGATGGGCTACATCTACCTGTTCGGGCTATCGGCGATTTGGTTGATAACGGGCTTTCTCTTCGGCGACCTATTGACGTTTAGCTTCGTCCACAAGGCGCTGCGGAAAGCGACCGAGGAGACCGGCGCGCTGAGCTTCGCCTCGCTGCTCAGCCGTTGGCATGGGGGCGAGTACCACGTGTTGCGAGTGGTGATCGGGCTGCTGACATTGTTGTTTCTGGCCACTTACGCCGGTGCGCAGCTCACGGCGGGCGGGAAGGCGGTCCAAGCGGTATTCGGATGGCCGACGTCTTCAGGCGCGCTAATTGGAGCCGGGCTAATTCTGGGCTACTGCCTGTTCGGCGGGTTGCGCGCTTCGATCTGGACGGACGCCGCGCAATCGGTGGTGATGATGCTCGCGATGCTGTTGCTTCTTGGAGCGGCTGTGGCCGATGCCGGAGGAGTGGGGCCGTTCCTGGCGGCGCTGGATGCGGCGGCTCCCGGATATCTTGACCTGGGCGCGGAGCGATTCGGGTCGGCGGGTGCGACGGCGCTGTTTGCGTTCGGATGGTTGTTCAACGGGATTGGGGTGACCGGCCAGCCGCAGGTGATGGTGCGCTTTATGGCGTTGGATCGGCCGGAGCATACGCTGCGGACGGGTATCTTCTACTTCGGTTGGAGCACGGTCTTTCTGGCGGCTTGCTTGGGAGTCGGGCTGGCGAGCCGGATCTACATTCCCGACCAGGCGGGGTTCGATGCGGAACTGGCGTTGCCGACGCTGGCGCAATTGCTGGCGCCCGGGTTGGCGGTGGGCGTAATTGTGGGCGGAGTGTTCGCCGCTTCGCTCTCGACGACCGACTCGCAGGTGTTGAGTTGCGCCGCCGTGCTGAGCGAGGACTTCAAGCTGGGACGGAGTCTGCGCGGCAAGCAGGTCGCCACGCTGGTGGTGACCTTGGCCGCTTTGGGAATCGCCTACTTTGCGACGGCGAGCGTGTTCACGCTGGTGATTGTGGCGTGGTCGGCGCTGGCTTGCTCGATTGGGCCGCTGGTGATCGTCCATGCGCTGGGACGGCGACCCTCGGAACGGATCGCGTTGACGATGATGGCGACTGGGCTGGTCGTCGCTTTCTGGTGGCGGGCCGCCGGGTGGAACGAGAGTGTCTATGAGGGGGCTCCGGGAATCTTGAGCGCGCTGGCGGTCTACGCCGTGATGACGGCGGCGACACGTGCAGGCAGGCGTCACGAGGAGGATTAGAATACCCCCATGCGTCTCACGGCCTTCTCGGCGTGTCTCCTCTTCGCGGCTCCCTTGTTTGCTGGTCCGAATTTCTTGGTCCTGTTTGTGGACGATTTGGGGTCGCGACATGTGGGCTACCAGGGCGGGGCGTACGACACGCCGCGCATGGACGGGTTGGCGGCGGAGTCGCTGGTTTTCTCGCGGGCCTATGTGCCGACGCCGACTTGTAGCCCGAGTCGGGCGGCGTTGCTGACGGGGCGGCATCCGGCGCGGCTGGGGATTGTGCGGCACGTTCGGACGAGCAAGAAGTTCGGTTTCGATCGTTATGGCCGCACCGAAGAGGAGTTTCATCAGTGGGAGGGGGACCCGGCGCGCTGGCCGTCGCGGAATTGGTTGCCGCTTGAGGAGACGACGTTCGGCGAGGCGCTGGGGGCGTTGGGGTACAAGACGGCGTTCTTTGGGAAGTGGCATTTGGGCCACGAGCCGTACCATCCGGTGCGCCAGGGATTCGACGAGCAGTACGGCGTCTCGAATTTCGGGCATCCCGGCTCGTACTATCCGCCCTACTGGAAGGAGGGCAATCCGTACCCTGACGTGCCCGAGGGCCGGTATCTAACGGATCGGCTGACGGACGACGTGGTCGGGTACTTGGAGAAGCAGGACGGCGAGAAACCGTTCTTGGCGACCGTGTTCTTCTACAACGTCCATGCGCCGCACATCGGGCGGAAGGATCTGCTGGAAAGGTATCGTGCGCGGGGGATGAGCGAAGACCGCGCGAACTTGGCGGCGATGGTGGAAGCGACGGACGAAGCGATTGGGCGCATGTTGGATGCGCTGGAGGAGTCCGGGTTGGCCGAGGAGACGGTGGTTGTGTTTTTAGGAGACCAGGGCGGGCTGCGCTACAACGAGCCGCTGAGGGGAGGGAAGCCGGGCGGCACGGCGCTCTATGAAGGCGGGGCTCGGGTGCCGATGGCGATTCGGGCGCCGGGCGGGCGAACGGGGAAGGAAACGACGCCGGTGCTTTCGAGCGACGTGTTCCCGACGGTGGTGGCGATGGCGGGCGGGGAGCTCGGGCAATTCCAGCCGTTGGACGGCGTGAGCTTGGCCCCGTTGATCACCGGGAGCGGAGAACTTGATCGGGAGGCGCTGTTCTTAGAGCGGCACTACGAGGATCAGTACGCCGCAGTGGTGGCTGGGGATTGGAAGCTGATCGCCTACTGGAGCGGGAAGCGGGAGCTCTATGATTTGGCGGCGGACCCTGGCGAGAGCCGGGACGTGGCCACGGCGCAACCGGAGCGCGTGCGGCGGATGTCGGGGATGCTGGCGGACTGGCGGGCGGAGGTTGGGTTGCGGGCGGAGCCCTAGCCTGCGGGCGGGGCAGGCGGTAGAATCACGACTGCATCATGTCCAGCACCACTTCTTCCACCACCCGACGCTCCTTTATTGCTTCCGCCGCGGCGCCGCTTGCTGCCGGCGCCGCGCGCCCGACGAAGGACGACATTTCACTGGCGGCTTGGTCGATCGTGCGCAGCTTCCGCAACGGACTGTGGAAGAACGAAGACCTGCCTCGGATTTGCCGCGAGGAATTCGGAGTCAACGGTCTGGAATTCGTGAATCAGTTCTTTGGGAACGTGATGCAACGGAACTTGAACGAACTAAAGAAGCGCGGCGACGACTACGGCGTGAAGTTCGTGCTGATCATGATCGACGGGGAAGGCGACATGGCCGCGGCGGACGCTGCTGAGCGGAAGCAGGCGGCGGTATCGCACCGGAAATGGATCGACATCGCGCACTACTTAGGTTGCCACGCGGTGCGCTGCAATCTGGGCGGCGGACGACGCGGATGGGAGCGCGACAGCGGCGAGATCGTGAAGCGGGCGACGGAGTCGTTCGGGGACCTGTTGGAGTACTCGAAGGATTCGGGGTTGGGCGTCGTGATTGAGAATCACGGCGGTGCGTCGTCGGATCCGGAGGTGCTGCCGCGGATCATGAAGGCGGTGGACGATCCGCGGTTCGGGACCTTGCCGGACTTTGGGAATCTCAATCCGGGCGGCGACCCGTACGAGGTGGTCGAGAAGCTGATGCCTTGGGCGAAGGGGGTTTCGGTAAAGGCAGGTTGGACGCCGGACGGGAAGCATCCGGACTATGACTTGGAGCGGCTGATTGGGATTTGTCGGAAGGCTGGCTACAGCGGTTTTTGGGGGATTGAGTCCGGGCTGCACTCCTCGGTTCGCGGGTCCATGAACGGCATGAGTGCGGATGAGGTTTGGAAGGCGGAGTCGTTGGCGGTGACGCGGACCCGGGATGTGATTCGGGGGGCTTTGGGGTTGTAGTTGTTCGAAAGCGCTGATACAGGAGTCTAGTCCCAGTCCGGAAAACCGGCCACGCGGTCTAGAAGAACTGTGCAGCAGGGAGCCAATACACAAGATGCGATCGAGGACGCGTGAGTTCCCGAACGTGGCTTCGAGC
>Ga0209273_10000364_pt1 | contig 62364 bp, 45 predicted proteins | sample tdAd471_FD_187126 | JGI IMG/M metagenome (GOLD analysis project Ga0209273, IMG submission 187126) | Marine sediment microbial communities from the Atlantic coast under amendment with organic carbon and nitrate - tdAd47.1 (SPAdes)... | ecosystem: Environmental > Aquatic > Marine > Coastal >...
ACGCTGTCCGGCGGGGGACGGTGGACGCATCTGTCCACCGCCGGTGGCACCCTCACGCTGACTTCCGACGCGGATCTGCTTCTTACCGGCATGGACGTCTCGGGCGGCGGGGTACTGCAGGTCGCTTCGTCTGGAACCGTGTCCGTTTCGAATGCGGCGTCGGTGGATGAAACGTCCTCCCTTTCACTCGAAAGCGAGAATCCGGTTGATCTCTCGGGAACGCTTGAAACCAGGGGCGGCACGATCGACCTGGGAGACACACCGTTGCGCCTGACGGGAGCATCCGTGCTCCGTGCTCCCACCAACGCGCCAATCGTGCTCCCGTCCTTGCTCATGGATGATCCAAGCGGATTCCTGACCCTTTCGGGTGCCGTGTCGGTCGTCGCTGATCTTGTTCTGGCCCAAGGAGGCGTATACCTTGAACAAGGATCCAGAATGACCTTATCAGGCGATCTGGAACGCTCTTCAGGCTCTTTTGCCCTTGAATCGGAAGGGACCATACTGTTTTCCGGAAGCACGGATCAGGTTGTGTCCGGCTTCGAGGGCAGCGTGCTCCCGTCTCTTGTGGCCGCCGGGTCCAATGTACGCCTACTCGGCTCCACGACACTGCTGGGCTCGCTGCGCGCATCATCGGGAGCACTTCGGGTCGAGTCGGGCAGCATCCTCTCCGTATCCAATGATGTTACGGTTTCAGGAGGAGACCTGAGCCTTCTCGGGAACGCATCCCTGTCCGTTTCCGGTGACCTGAATGTCAGTGCCGGAACGTATCAGGCGGATCTGGGCACGACCACCATCAAGGGGAATGTCATCATTGCCGGCGGGTCTATCGAGGCCGGAAACGGTACGTGGCTGATTGATCCTGCCGACACGGATCCTGCTGATGCCCTGACTCCGGAATCCGTGATCGTGATCGATGCCGCGGCCACACTCAACCGGTTGACCCTGGCTCCCCAATCTGTCACACGAATTGAAGGAAGTGCGTTATTGACCGTTTCCAATCAGTTGGTCGTGGGAGAAGAGGCCTCTCTGCTTCTGGGAAACAACGATATCATCCTTCTTCCAGGTCAGGGGCTTCCCTCCTTTTCCAATGCCGGCAGGGTCGAAGCTACATCCGGCAGGGTCGTCCTGAGATCCCTTTCCGGTGGCAACGGTCCGACCGTTGGCGGCAATGGGGTCGTGCACAATTTGACAGTCGATCTGGCCTCGGATGGCGCCATCGTCCGCATGGCACCCGGCAGTTCTGCTCTGTCCGTCAGCGGTGAACTTTCCTTCCTGGTCGGCGCCCTCGACCTGAATGGGGCGGCGTTGGTGTTCGATGACACGGTATCCAGTTCAACGGGACTCCACTTCAACCTGTCCGACACCGTCCCTGAGAACGGAGAAGTGGACGGACAGGGTCTGACCGACTCCAGCGGTCCTGTCCGATTCAACAGCGCCGGAGTGCCTTTCAATCTGCGATTTTCGGGCAATGCGACGACCCTTTTCGATCCGCCAGCACTCATTGCCGGCTCGACCGTCCGGAACCTGACAATCGCCACGCAGGACCCGGTCAACTCCCCTGCCCTTTTCGGGTTGTCGGTTTCGACACCGTTGGAAGCGTCCGGTTCGTTCAGACTGGATACGGGCAGCGTGCTGCGTCTTCAGGAGTCCATGGTGCTTTCCGGAAGCCGGCAGCTGCACCTCATTTCCGGACGCATCTCCGGATCCGGTTCGCTGGTGGCTGGCGGCGCGCAGAATGAACTGCGACTGGAAGGGAGCACCAGCTACGTCGAACACCTCGTGCTTACAGGGACGGACGCTCTGACTACTTCCACGCTATGGTTCAACGGAATCGTTGGTGATCTGTCATCTACCTCGGGCCGATACCTGGTAGGTGGACCGGCTGGATCCGGTCAGACCGCACTGTCCATCCTGCGTGAGGCTTCCCTGCAGAACACGAACTGGACGGTCAGTACGGGCATCTCCACCGGGAGCAACGCCGCAGCCAATCAACTGAGCCTGGCATCAACCGCCCTGCAGTTCGGAGCCAACGGGTACTGGCGAATGCCCCAAGGTGGAATAATCGTGGCTGATGCTGCCAGTCTGATCGAAACCACGAACACCGGCAACCCCTCCGCAGGGTCGTTCGAGGGAGCGCTGGTACTTGGAGGAAGCACACGGCTGATTCTGGATACGACCCTTCCGCGACTGGTAGTGGACATCCGGACCTCAACCGATGATGTCTTCCTCGAATCGGACCTGTCCATATCAGAGTCGCTCTCCCTCGTCAACGGTGACATCCGCCTGAGCGGGTTCAACCTCAACCTGCTGTCCGGCAATCATTATCTCGACGCGGACGCTGCACAGGCCAACGGCTCGTCGGACGGCATCCTGGGAGACATCTCCCAGCAACCCGGTTCCGTGGTGATGTCTGGAACCCAAACCCTCTTCCTTGGAAGCAATATCACCATCCAGGATGCCCTGCTTGGCGTGAATGCCGGTGGCGGATCCGTCGTCGGCATCCGCTCGCTGATCGACACCCCGGTAACGCTCAGTCTGACGGGCGGTCGACTCCGTCTTGATTCGGGAGAACTCAGCCTGGGCGAAAATGACATCAGCATTTCGTCTTCCTCCACCGCAATGGTCGAGGGCAATGGAGGACGGATTACGGGGAACGCCCCTTCCGAAACTACTACCACACGACTGGAGGTACTGGAGGATGGCGCCTACGGAGAACTCGTGCTGGCAGGGAGCGGAAACGCGTCCATGGTACTCGGAGCCGCGATGAGTGTCGACAACCTCCGGGTCGATGGCACCATTCGATTGAATGCCGGAGCATTCCAGTTGACCGTGGGACGTCGCATGGTGTTCGGCCAACGGGGAGCCGGTCTCCTGACCGAATCGTCTGGAAATCTCGTCCTGGCCGCATCCACCACCATGGTACGTCGCGGCTCGGGGTCCCTTTCCCACGCCCCGATCGTAGCATCGCCGTTCCACCTGGCGTACCAGTTGGGCTCCGGCACGTTGACCGGACATGATGCCGCCTTCACGGGATCCAGCCTCACGGCCGGCCTCGAACTTCCGCAGAATGGTCGTGTGGCCAGTCTGCTTTCGGTGGCGGGCTCGCGGGCAGGAGTGCCCAATACGGTCCGTATCCCCGTCAACCTGGCCGTCGGGGATCGTCTGATGGCCCTCAGCGGCAGTACCGTGCTTTCCGGGGCAACCGTCTCGCTCGATGCAGAGGCAACTGTCCTGCTGCACCGTGCCGACGCCTCGTCTCCCGCCTCACTGTCCATTTCGGGTTCACTCGCTGCGGCGGGTCCGTATGACGTCGATATCCTGCACGGAGGATCCCGTCTGGATGTCCCCGCGGCGCTTCAGGACGCGGGAAACAACCTGAGATCACTGATCATCAGTGCTTCCCCAGCCGTCCCCCCGACCGACGTCCTGCGGTTTCTCGGGTCGTTCAGCGCCGAGGAAATCCTGATCGGTGGGGACGGCTTGCCCGTGGACGTCAACCTGACCGGCAACGCACTTGTCGGCAGGGACGCCTTGTCCCTCGTTGCCGGGGAGGTGGTCAGTTCCCAGTTGGCTCGACTGCAATCCGATGGCACGATGTCCATCGGGCCGGAAGGTCGGGTCTCTGGAAACATCGAGGCCATTGCGTCCGGGGAGCTGGTCATTGACGGCACTTTTGCGGGCCTGGAACTGACCTTCAAGGCGGACGCCACCGTGGGCGGCTCCATTGCTCCGGTAACAGCCATCCGGGCCGAAGGAGAGCAGCAATCCATCACGTTCTCGGAAGCCTCCTCCATCGGCACATTGACACTGGCCCAGTCCGGGGTATCTCCAAGGCTGACCATCGGTGTCGCGACCGCTCCATCCACCCTCGAACTGACATCCTCGCTTGGCCTTGAGAGCGGCATCCTTTCCATGGAAAACGGCACGCTCATCCTTCCGGAACAAGCGGAGGTGACGCGATCCACGCAAGCAGGCACGGCCTCGTACGTGCAGGGCCGGATCGTGCGGCCGGTGCGCGAAGGGAGCACCTCCGACCTGCTCTTCCCGACGGGCATGATGGGGGCTTACATGCCGCTGACACTGTCGTTCACCTCCCCCCTGTTGTCGGCAACGGACATCAGTGTCCTGCTTGATCAGCCGGACATCGTCAGCCAGCAGGGTTTTCCCGTTGTAGACCAGGAGGCCGTCATCAATTCGCTGGCCGCACCCATGTGGCGCGTAGACAGTTCCGTCGATTTTTCCCGCTCCCAGCCCTACTCCCTCTCGGCCAGCGTCCCGCAGGACGCCGTGGGCAGCGGCGTGGGCATCCGCATCCTCCGTCAGCGTGAAGGAGAGGGTGACGTGGCCTGGGCTCTCGTGCCCGGAACGCAGCTTGCAGCCGTGACGGAAAGCGGAATCACCGCCCGCGCCTTCGGTTCGAGAGGTGGGCTGGAGCCGGCCGGTTTCTGGGTGGCCCTTGGCCTCAGCCAGCAGCCGACGGAGACGCCCTTTTCACTCCAGTTCGTGGACGTGACGGGTGCGGATATCCGGCGGACCCTGAGCCTGGGATCGACGCCCATACTGAGCCTTGACGTTGGGGAAACAGCGTCCGGCAAGGCATCCTTCCTCGTTCATCCTGACCTCGCGTTGCCCAGCCCGTACACGATCGCATCGGGTACGAGCCCGGTCATCAGCGGCACGATAGCGTTTGACCCGAGCGAACCCGCCATGATCGTACGATACCCGACGTCGACGGGCGACGCCCTCAGCACGTCCTTCCGGTCGGCAGGTCCGGGACCTGTGGCATCCGGAGCGTCAGGCGTTATCCTCGTCAATCTGTTGGATGCCGGAACGACGGTTTCAGTCGGCGAGCACTGGTCCGGAACGGAGTGGATGGGCGACCTGTCTCCCGGCATGGCCCGGTCAACAACGATTCCTGCCGTTCGAACAGCGGTATCGGTCTCCGACGGCGGTGCATCCGTCGAAGAGGTGTTTGACGTGGATCTCGCATCGATTGACGGTGAAACCGCGCTGTGGCTGATCCACTACCGCGGAGCCGACGTGGCGCTGACCATCGTCAGGACCGATGGGTCCACCGCGATTCCGGCAGTCGTGACCGGTATCGATCCCCGGGACGAGACATTGCCTGTCACCGATGTCTGGCTCGGCAACTACCCCAACCCGTTCTCGCAAACCACCACCATCGAATTCAATCTGGGACGTCCTGCAAGCGTCCGGTTGCAGGTGTTCGATGTACTGGGCCGTGAGGTCCGCCAGCAGCGCCTGGGCATGATGACCGCAGGCAAACAGACCGTCCGGCTGGATGGGTCGTCGATGGCGGGTGGTACGTACTTCGTGCACTTGACCGCTGACAGCGGACGGAGCGTACTGACAGGCCGAGTCGTGGTGAACCGCTGAACCGCCCGGCAGAGAAATGCAGTAGACACCGGCCGTCCTGCCTTTCGTATCGGTGCTTCGCAGTGTTGACTTCTCTACCGATTACACCGCTGCTCTCGGGTGGTGGCTGTCCTACCGTTCGAAACGGTGCTCTCGGGTGCTGGCTGTCCTACCGTTCGAACCGGTGCTCTGCCACGGGCTCGAACCGGTCTTCCTCGGGGCGGTAGACGCGTTCTTCGATGTGCAGACCGCCGTTGTCAACCGAGATCAGGTTGAAGTGATTGACGGCCTTGTCCTTGCCACGGCCGCGATTCGAGGTACAGGTGCCGGCCGTGGCCACAATGATGCCGTCGCCGGGATGAAGTCCCACCGGCGCGATGTGGGCAATATGGAGGTGACCGCACAGGATGAGCCCCACACCGGCCTGCCGCGCGGCTTCAAAGGCCTGTTCGGCGCCGCGGGCGAGGTCGTGCTTGCCCAATGCAATCAGTTCGGCCAGATGGTGGTGCACGACCAGGACGCGCAGGGCCTCGCTCGCGGCGCCGTCATATCCGTTCCTAATCTGCCCCAGCTCCCGCTCGGTAATGCGTCCGCCCTGCACGGTCCAACCGAAGGCCGTGTTGATGCCTTTCACGGCCACGTCTTCGTTGCTCCATGACGGAGCCAGATCTTTCCCGATGAGCCGTTTGTATCGACGCAGCGGGTCGAACAGGCGTGAGAGGAGTCTCCACCAGGGATAGACATCGTGATTGCCGGGAACGACCAGGGTGGGCCCTTCGAATGCTTCCAGCATGCGACGCGCCGCCCGGAACTGATGCCCGAAGGCGCGCTGCGTGAGGTCGCCACTGACCACCACCAGATCGACCCCAGCGGCATTGATGTCCGCCACGATGGCATCCACGATGCCCGGATGCGCGATCCGGCCGAAGTGGATATCCGAAATGTGGGCAATGCGCGTCATCGACGCCTCGGGTCAGGTCGAGCGAGTCGGCATATCGCACCCCAGAGCGCTGTGGGCGCTGGGGGTACGAAGAAGCGAGACGCTGGCTTAGAGCAACATCGTGACGGGATCCTCGAGGTAGCCGCGAACGGTCTTCAGGAACTCGGCGCCGGTGGCTCCATCCACGACACGGTGGTCACAGGACAGCGTCACTTTCATCTGTTTGCCGGGCACGACCACGCCATCCTTCACGACGGGTACGTCGCGGATCGAGCCGATGGCCAGGATGCAGGCATTCGGCGGGTTTATGATGGCCGTGAACTCGTCGATTCCGAACATGCCCAGGTTGGATGTCGAGAAGGTCGATCCAGACCAGTCTTCGGGCTGCAGCTCGCGGTTGCGTGCCCGGGTAGCCAGATCTCGCGTCTCGGACGACAGCTCAGTCAGCCCCTTGCGGTCGGCATGGCGGATGACCGGCGTGATGAGCCCCTCGTCCACCGCCACGGCAATGGCCACGTGCACATCCTTGTGCAGGCGGATCTCGCCTTCGGCCTCCATCCAGGAAGCGTTGACCCACGGATGCTGGCGCAGGGCCAGCGCACAGGCTTTCGTAACGAGATCGTTGAAGGAGACCTTGCCCAGATCGCGGGCTTCTGCCTTCTCGTTCAGCTTTGCGCGGAACGTGACGGCTTCGGACATGTCGATGTCCGCGGTCAGGTAGAAGTGCGGGTTGGTGAACTTGCTCTCGGCCAGGCGGCGGGCAATGGTTTTGCGCATCTGCGAGATACGTACCGACTCGTAGGCGCCATCGGGAGCCCCAACCGGAGCGGATGGCTCGACCGCAGGACGCGGCGTTTCGGCCGGTGCCACAGGTTGCGCGGCAGGCTGTGCCGTTCCACCCATGGCGGCTTCGACGTCGCGCTTGATGATGCGACCCTCCGGACCTGATCCAGCAATGGCAGCCAGGTCAATGCCCTGCTCCGAGGCCATCTTCCGCGCCAGCGGAGAAGCCTTGACACGACCACCCGTGGAGGGCGCCGCAGCAGGCGCTTCAGCGGCAGGAGCCGGAGCAGGTTCTGAAACGGCCGGCGCAGGCTCCGAAGCAGCCGGAGCGGATTCCGCCGATGCCCCATCTCCCCCGCCTTGGTACTTGGCCAGGATGGCGGAAACGTCTTCTCCTTCCTGTCCGAGGATGGCAATCAGGCCGCCGATCGGCACTGAATCGCCTTCTCCGATGACGCGCTTGAGCAGCACGCCATCGTCATAGACTTCCAGATCCATCGTTGCCTTGTCGGTTTCGACCTGGGCAACGACATCGCCTGCGGAAATGGACGTTCCTTCTTCAACGAGCCACGCGGCAAGGACACCTTCTTCCATGGTGTCACTCATCTTCGGCATTTCAACTGCAATAGCCATTGTCTTGTATGGGCTTGGGTCAGGAGCAGTGCTTCAAGCGCCGACGGACGGTCGGGCACACCGGAAGCGTTTCGGGAGGGCGCAGGCCCTACGCGGACTTACTTGGCGTACATGACGCTCAAACAAGCCTGGTAGGCGTCCTCTTCCTGAGGCATGTAGTATTCGATCAGGTTCTTGGCGTAAGGCGCCGGCACATCCTTGGCGGTAATCCGCTTGATGGGTGCATCGAGGAAGTCGAACGCCCGATCCTGGATCTGGAACGTGATTTCCGAAGAGATGCTGGCGTACGGGTTGCTCTCGTCGATGATGACGCAACGGTTGGTCTTCTTGATCGACTCGACAATCGTGTCGATGTCCAACGGACGGATCGTGCGCGGGTCGATGACCTCAGCGCTGTAGCCGTTCTCCTCGAGGCGCTCTGCCACACGCATGGCAATGTGGTAACTCTTGGAGTGCGCCACGATCGTGACGTCCGTTCCTTCCTTCGCAATACGGGCCTTGCCGATCGGAATGATGTAATCCTCCGCGTCGGATACTTCGCCCTTCATGCCGAACATTACTTCGGACTCGAGGAAGATGACCGGGTTGTCGTCACGAATGGCCGACTTCAACAGCCCTTTGGCATCGTCCGGGTTGGACGGAGCAATGACCTTCAGACCGGGGATGGTCGAATAGATGCTCTCGGTGGACGTGTTGTGCGTGGCGGCGAGCTGGCCGGCCGCACCGTTGGCGCCACGGAATACGATCGGCACACTGAACTGACCACCGGACATGTAGCGGATCTTGGCCGCGTTGTTGATGATCTGGTCGATGGCCACGAACGAGAAGTTGAACGTCATGAACTCGATGATCGGGCGCAGGCCATTCATGGCGGCGCCGACACCGAGGCCGCAGAAGCCGTTCTCGGAGATCGGGGTATCGATGACACGCTTCGGACCAAATTTCTCGAGCATGCCTTCGCTGACTTTGTAGGCGCCGTTGTACTCGGCCACTTCCTCGCCCATCAGGAATACGCGCTCATCGCGCTCCATCTCCTCGGTCATTGCGGCGCGAAGCGCCTCTCTGTACTGTAAAACTGCCATTGTTGAATCGGAATTGGGTTGGGGTTCGCTGGATTGTCCTGGACCATCGGGCCACGCGGCCCTTCAGGTTCGGTCTCAGGCGAGGAAGGGATAGCCGTCCCGTGTGTCGTAGACGTCGTCGTAAATGGCGTCCAGGTCGGGTGCCGGGCTGTTCTCGGCAAACTCGACCGAAGCCATCACTTCTTCCTTGACGTCGTCGTCAATGGCGTCCAGCGTTTTCTCGTCGGTGATCTTGTTGGCAAGCAGATAGGCCTTCAGTCGGATGATCGGATCCTCGTTCTTCTTGGCGTCCAGCTCTTCCTTCGTGCGGTACTTCTGCGGGTCGGACATGGAGTGACCGCGGTAACGGTACGTGCGGATCTCCATCATGGTGGGCTTGTTGTCGCGGGCATGGGCGATGGAGTCCTGCATGGCCTTGACCACGGAGAACACATCCATGCCGTCTGCCACGGCGCCACGGACATCGTAGGAGGAAGCCCAGTGGGAGAATTCGGTCTGGCCGAATGCGCGGTGGATGGCCGTACCCATGGCGTACTGGTTGTTCTCAACCACCAGGATGGCCGGCAGCTCGTAGATGGACATCAGGTTGGCCGCCTCGTGGATGGCTCCCTGTCCGGCTGCACCATCACCATAGAAGGCGATGGCCACACCGCCATCTTCCTTGTATTTGTGGGCGAACGCGATGCCGACACCGACCGGCACGTGGGCACCCACGATACCGTGGCCACCGAACATGCGATTCTCCTTGTCGAAGAAGTGCATCGAACCGCCTTTCCCTTTGGAGCAGCCGCCGACCTTTCCGAACATCTCAGCCATCCCTTCATTGGCGCTCATGCCGAGAGCCAGGGCGTGTCCGTGATCGCGGTAAGCCGTGATCAGCGAGTCCTTGCCGATTTCCATGGCGATGGCCGTGCCTGTCGAGATGGCTTCCTGACCGATGTAGAGGTGCAGGAATCCGGCAATCTTCTGCTTGCCGTACATCTGGGCGGCGCGCTCTTCGAAGCGACGTTGCAGAAGCATGTTGCGATACATCGCAATGACCTGGTCTTCGCTCAGACCCAGCTCCTTGTGCGTGTACTTCCCGGCGGGGTACGTGTCGAAATCCTGGGAGAACGTCAACTTCTCCGGAACCGCCGTCTTGCTCGCCGTCTCCGTTGCGGGAGCCGTGCTCTTGCGCTTCGTCGTCGTGCTCTTCTTGCGCGTCGACGTCGTTTTCGTCTGCTTTGCCATGTGGCGCCTGGTGTGATTGGAAAGAGTGATTCGGGGTGATGTCCGGCTTCGCAAAAAAACCGGAAGCCCACGATTATACGACACGAACCGTGTAAAGTCGTGGTGGTTAACCCAAATTTGACCCAACTTGTAATGACAAGTAGATACAAGTTGACGACTGGAAGCGCTTTTCCTGTGCATTCAGCCACCCGGATCATGTCAGCCCCCTCCGAGAGGGGTTGACCGACATGGCCACCCGTGGGTGAAAAGGCCGGGAATCGGGACGAGTGGCCCAAACCGTGCGATGAGCGGAGTTCGTTTTTCGATGGGCTTCTGTGTAGTTTGCGAAGGTGCCGACGCTCCTCCCCTGGAGCCTCCCGCACGACGCACACTTCGTCTTGTAACGACTTCTACATGAAGCCCACAGAAAAAGAGAAGCCGGCGCATCCGGGCACCCCGCCAGACAAAGGTGACATGGTCACTTCCACGGCTGAGGGTGCAGAGAAGGCCATCAGCCTTGAAGCCTTGATGGCCGGCGACGAGAAAGCATTCGAGCAACTGGTCATTCAGGAATCTCCGAGGCTGTTTCGAGTCATCGTCCGCATTATCGGGGATGATGACGAGGCTGAAAGCATCCTCCAGGAAACATTCCTCCAGGCCTATCAGCGTATCCATACGTTCCGGCGCGAATCGAAGCTGACGACCTGGTTGTATGCCATCGGCATCAATCTGGCGCGCGCTTCGCTCCGTAAGTCGCGACGGCTGAGTTCGCTGGAAGACCAGGAAGTTGAACGGATGCAGCCCGAGTTCAATCGGGGAATGTTTGTTGAAACCCCGGCTGTCTGGGATCCCGCTCGTGTAACGGAACTCTCGGATCGCCAACAACTGGTCCGGAAGGGCATTGAGCAACTTCCGGAAGATTACAAGACCGTCGTGATTCTTCGGGACATCGAAGAGTACTCGACCGATGAGGTCGCCAAAATGCTGGACATCAGTTCCGGCGCCGTGCGGGTCCGGTTGCACCGTGCCCGCGGAGCGCTCCGCAAACTGCTAGACCCGCACATGAGACGACTGCCGAAAGAGTGATTCCACCTGCTGGAATCCACACGATTGACCCGAAGATCATCCCCCACGGTTCAAACCGATGAAATTTCTGACCGCACTCAAGACGGCACTGGGTATGGCACCCGGCTGTGAGAAGGTGAACGAGTTTCTGGCCGACTACGTCGAGGGCACGCTTGACGAGAAGATGAAGGCCCAGTTCGAGGAGCACATGAACATGTGCAAGTGCTGCGACCATTACCTCGACCAGTATCGCCAGACGATCGACCTTACCAAACAGGTCGATGAAGTTGCCGTGCCGACCGAGTTGGCTGAACATACGTTGGCGTTCCTCCGTAAGAACCACGCCTTTTCCCAGGACCAGGACGCCCCGTCCGCCTGAGGCATCACGCTCTCTTTCCCGCCAGCAACAGACAGGATGGAAACGGCGCTGACGCTCGTCGTCATCCCCACCTACAATGAGGCCGACAACATCGGCCATGTCGTCAGCCAGATCCTCAGGCTGCCGGCCTCCTTCCACATGCTCGTTGTGGACGATGGCAGCCCCGACGGCACCGGCGATCTGGTGGAACGTCTCATGAAAGCCCATCCGGATCGCATCCACTTGCTTCGACGCTCCGGAAAATTGGGACTAGGCACGGCCTACATCGCTGGATTCAAATATGCACTGCAGCATGATTTCCAGCGCATTTGCGAAATGGATGCCGACCTTTCGCACAACCCGGCTGACCTGCCGCGCCTGGTTGCGCCCATCGACCGGGATGAAGCCGATGTCGTCGTCGGTTCCCGGTACATCGGTGGCGTACGCATCATGAACTGGCCCCTCTCCAGACTCATCCTTTCCTATTCGGCCGGGATTTACACCCGAGCCATCACGCGCCTCAAATTGCAGGACGTGACCGCCGGATTCAAATGCTTCCGACGCGAGGTGCTGGAGGCCATCGATCTTGACCGGGTCAACTCGAACGGTTACTCCTTCCAGATCGAGATGAATTACATCGCCTGGAAAAAGGGATTCCGCCTGACGGAAGTGCCCATCGTCTTTACCGAACGGACCGAAGGCCGCTCCAAGATGAGCAAGGCCATTGTCCGGGAAGCCACGTGGAAAGTGTGGGAACTGAGGCTGCGTTCCCTGTTCGGCCGGATCTGATCGACGCCCGGTGCACCTTCATTGCGCCAACGCTACCGCAGGAGCACCCTGCCGTGTAGGGGAATCCAAGACACGTGCCCCCTTCCCCTGATATTCACTCGCTCCTTCGACGAGAAGGGACGATTTTCCGACGTCCGCACCCATTCCGTGAACACAAATCCGAGTCCACCCCCGATGTACGATCACCTGACGACCCCCACCGGTGGCACCAGCGTCACCATGCAAGGCGGAACCCTCAACGTTCCCGACAACCCCATCATCCCGTTCATTGAAGGGGACGGCATCGGCCCGGACATCTGGCGCGCGGCCCAGCACGTATTCGACAGCGCGGTCGAGAAAGCCTATGGCGGCAAGCGTCGCATCGAATGGTTTGAAGTGTACGCAGGCGAGAAGGCCTACGACAAGTTCGGAGAATGGCTGCCGGCAGATACGCTGCGTGCCATCGAGAACCACCTGGTATCCATCAAGGGCCCCCTTACCACACCCGTCGGTGGTGGCATCCGCTCCCTGAACGTTGCCCTGCGCCAGAAACTGGACCTGTTTGCCTGCGTCCGCCCGGTGCGCTACTTCAGCGGCGTCCCGTCGCCCGTCAAGGCTCCCGAACTGATCGACATGATCATTTTCCGGGAGAACGCAGAAGACATCTATGCCGGTATCGAATTCGAGGAAGGCACGGACGATGCGGCCAAGTTCGCTGAACTCCTGAAGGCTGCTTTCCCGGATCGGTTTGCCAAGGTCCGCTTCCCGGACACCACGGGATACGGCATCAAGCCGATCTCCAAGGAAGGCACGCGCCGCATCGTGCGCGCCGCCATCAACTACGCCATCGATCAGGGCAAGGACTCCGTGACGCTCGTCCACAAAGGCAACATCATGAAGTTCACGGAAGGTGCCTTCCGCGACTGGGGTTACGAAGTGGCCCGCGAGGAATTCGGCGCAGAAGTGATGGGCGAAGGCCCCTGGTGCAAGCTGCCGAACGGCATCGTCATCAAGGACGTCATTGCCGACGCATTCCTGCAGCAGATCCTGACGCGTCCTGCGGAATACGGTGTGATCGCCACGATGAACCTGAACGGCGACTACATCTCGGACGCCCTGGCTGCCCAGGTGGGTGGCATCGGCATCGCGCCGGGCGCCAACATCAACTACGACACCGGTTTGTCCATTTTCGAAGCCACGCACGGTACGGCACCGAAGTACGCTGGCCAGGACAAGGTGAATCCCGGCTCGGTCATCCTCTCGGGTGAGATGATGTTCCGTTTCATGGGCTGGAACGAAGCCGCCGACCTGATCGTGACCTCCCTCGAGAAAACAATCAGCCAGAAGCGTGTGACGTACGACTTCGAGCGCCTCATGGATGGAGCCACGCTCCTGAAGTGCTCCGAATTCGGCGAAGCCATGGTCGGCAACATGTAGTCCGAACGGCTCATCGCCTTTTAATGAGAAAGGGGTCCTGCCAGCGCGGCGGGACCCCTTTTCCTTTTCAATGTGCTTCCTCAGAGTTTGAAACTCTGGCGACGTTCGGCTACCTCTTCGAAGAGGTCATCGAAGTGGGTGACGTGCTGGCCCCATTCGAGGTGTTCACAGATGCCGCGCAGCGTGTTGGGCGGCAGCGGGCGCTCTTCGCCTTTCAGGATGCGGGCCATGATCTCGAAAAGTTCGTCTTCGGTGTCATACAGCACTGGAGCATGGAGCAGCGGGCTCTGCAGAGATTCAGGTATCAGTTCGGGATACGAAAGACGGTTCGGCAGGAGTGGGTGACATCCGCAGTAGATGGCTTCCAGCATCGAAATACCGAAGAACTCATGCTGGGATGTCGACACTACGAGATCCGCTCGGTGTAGCAGGCGGCTGTATTCCCGGAAGTCCTCGGCATATCCGTAATGCAGGATACGCTCGGCATAGCGCTCGAAGGCCCGTTCGAATTCCTTGGGCTGCTCTTCGAAGTGTTCGCCGGCCAGAATGAGTCGGAATTTGTGACCCGAATCGTCCAGCCTGTTCATCACCCGGAAGAATGCTTCGGGATCCTTGTCATACTCCCATCGCTGATTCCAGAGCACGATGGGTGGTTTCATGCCGGGACCCCAGTCGTGTCCCTCGTAGGCCGAGGCATATTTGTCGTGGCCCCTGAGGTCCAGTCCGAGATGCAGGACCGAACTCTTGTCCCGGATGTGGGCCGCCGTCTTGAGGTGTGTGTAGTCCGGAAACAGGCGCAGGAGCCGAGGAAGGGCCTCAACGAACTGGTCGTAATGGAACCGGGAATTGAAGACGACGTGATCTGCAGCCAGACACGAGAGGTAGTTGATGTACCCGTACGTATGGTCGCGCTCTTTGCCTTCGGGCAGCGGATACGTCAGCTGATTTTCGTGCATGTACATCACGACCGGTACGCCTTCCAGCTCGAAGCGTGTGAGCGCCAGGAAGGCCGGAAGGTTGACCATGCTGGATGCGAAGATCAGATCCGGCTTCTCTCCCCCCTGGTACATGCGCTCCGCCTTGCGCGCCATGGTGACCGCGCCTCCGTGCATGCGCCACTTCCAGAACCGCGCACTCATGGTGATGGTATCGATCTCGTGCCGACTGTTTCCGGCAAGACCATCGAGGAAGGTCCGGTGGGAGCCCCCGTACCAGGGCTCAAGAGCTAGAATGCGCATGGGGCAGCAGGTTGACAAGAAACGGCGTCCTACCCTTCACCCTTCAGGTCGGGTCAGGACAGCCGTTCTTTGAGTTCGGCTTCTTCTTCATCCCGTGCAGGCCGGACGATGGACACACCTCGGACCTGCAGGAAATCCCTCAGCGTGGCATCCAGAACTTCTTCTGCCGTGACCAGCTCTTCCTCACCCGGATCCAGGGAGATGGTGCGAGTTGCCATGTCGATCGTGACCGTACGGGCATTGGTGTTCTTGATCAACATTCCTTTGCGTTTGCGGTCGCTCATGGCAGTCTTCAGGTCGATCCGGGTGGATGGTCCGAGGGTGGCTGCAAGCCGCCCCGGGGGGTGTCAGGACTACGCTCGAGAGCGAAGCCGCCCGGCCTGGATGCGGGCTTGACGATTCGTTGGAGATGATTATACAAAAGCATGGTTGCATTCACGATGGCCCGGTGTCGGTGTATCGGTGTTCCATCAGCATTTCACGCGACCATGTCGGATGGCTTTGTAAGCGGGCTCAGACCGTTCATCCACATCCTGATGCCAAGACGCTGCCTGCAGTGTGCGGCATTGCTGCGCGAGGCCGTACCCCTGTGCAGGGAATGTTGTGGGATCCTTGAAACCTGCGTCATTCCTGCCATTGAACTGCCTGGCAGTACGGTAGAAGGGCGCCCCGTCGTAGCAACCAGCTACTATCGTGGCGGCTCTCCTCTCCGGGCCGTGCATCGGGCCGCGAAATACGACCAGAACGTGCGCTGCGCGACATGGCTGGCAACGTACCTGATCGAGCAACTCCAGATACCTGAAGGAGTGGAAGCATGCGTCCCCGTTCCGTCCCACCCGGCCCGGTTGATGGATCGTGGACTGGACGTCGTTCGCCTTCTGACAGAGCATCTGGCCGGACACCTGGGATGCTCCTTCCGGCCCGGGATGCTGATCCGAACGCGACTGGGCACTCCGCAGAACGAGCTGGACCGGGGACATCGGCTGGCCAACGTAAAAGCCGCCTTTGCATCAGGTCATGACCCAGGCAGACCCTTCCGGATCCTGCTTGTCGATGATGTCGTCACGACGGGTGCCACACTGGACGCCTGTGCTGCCCTGCTCGAAGAACGCGGGCACACTGTTCATCTGGCTGCGCTGGCCTTCAGACGGGAGTTGTTCGGATCGGATCAGCGATGATCTCCGATGTCCACCCGATGCTCACAGGCGTCGGCTTCGTCTGGCTCGTTCGTGGCCACGATGACCACTTTGCCCTGGACCACGGCGGCGTCGATGATGGAGCGGACGACGGCTACCCCGTCCAGATCGAGCGTTGCGGTAGGTTCATCGAGAAGAAGCACCGGAGGATCCGGCAGCAAGGCACACGCCAGGCGCACACGCTGGATCATGCCCGACGAAAACGTATTGACCAGATCGTCGGCACGCGTATCCAGTTCGACGCGCTGCAGCACTTCGTCGATGCGTGGATGTCGACGCCCGAGACCGCGGACAGCAGCCAGGAATTGCAGGTTTTCCCTGGGAGAAAAGCCGTCGTACACATTCAGGTAGGGAGCCACCATGCCGCACTGCATGGGACGATGCTCGGCATCGACCACCTGTCCCCCGACGTTCAACTCCACCGTTCCTTTGGTCGGTGTCATAAGGCCTGCCAGAATGCGGACCAGGGTGGACTTCCCCGATCCATTGGAGCCGGTAATGGCCGTCGTCGTGCCGCCTTGGAACTGCAGATCCATTTTCCGGAAGAGCACACGCTGTCCGAATCGGTGACCCAAGCGCTGGGTCACAAGAAAGGGCTTGGAAGATGTTTGGCGAGTGCGTTCCAAGAATCAGGATCGGTCCGGTTTTCCCGTAGGTGGGCCGTGGCAAAATAGCCGTCACGAGCCGTTCGGACCACGAATCATACGGTTGGCTCGGGTCCGCATGTATCGAACCCTCGGAAAGTTCGTTTATTGCGCCTCATTCCTGTACCTCCATGCCCCTTTTCACACCTCCCTACAATCCGAATCACGGCTCCCGCAGGCTGATTGCCGGTGGGATGCTGGTGGCGCTTCTGCTCTCCGGTGTGGTCCTTTTCAGACTCGGTGTGTCCCTACCAAAGAAGGAGGCCGCTCTGCCGGGTCTGCCCCGGACGGCATTCCAGGAGTCCCGGATGCCCAACGAGACGGGCTGGCTGCAGCGCACCTTTCCCCATTTCCGGCACGAACCTGATGTCTACCGGGATGCGGTTGCCCATACCCAGCGCATGAAGGCGATAGCCAAGCGAAGCGCGGGTTCGTGGGATTTTGCCGGACCGGGCAACATCGGTGGACGGGTCGTGGACGTGGCTTTCGACCCGCGGGATTCGGATGTCCTCTGGTTGGCAGCAGCCACCGGCGGCGTGTTCAAAAGCACGACCAAGGGGCAGACGTGGGTTCCGGTTTTTGACGACCAGCCCGTTCTGACCATCGGCGATCTCGCGCTTGCCCCGTCGAACCCGGACATCGTGTATGTCGGAACGGGCGAGGCCAACGGATCGGTGAACAACTACGCAGGCGCGGGCATGTATCGCACCGATGATGGCGGAGAGAATTGGTCCTTTGTGGGTCTCGAGGAAACCACCAGCATCGGACGTGTCCTGGTCCATCCGGACAATCCGGACGTCGTGTGGGCTGGAGCCATCGGCTCCTACTACCTGCCGGACGAACACCGCGGAGTGTACAAATCCACGAACGGTGGTCAATCATGGGACCGAACGTTGGCCATCAACGATTCGACCGGCGTCATTGACCTGGTCATGCGGCCGGACAATCCGGATGTACTTTTTGCGGCCTCCTGGCAGCGTGTTCGCAGACCTTCCGGCTCCAGATTGTTCGGGCAGAGAAGCGGAATCTGGCGCAGCCAGGATGGCGGACAGTCCTGGGAATTGCTCGACCACTCGCGTGGACTGCCAAATCCCGACGACCACATCGATGCCGAGGGCCGCGCCCGCGTGGGTCGCATCGGGCTGGACATCAGTCCATCGCACCCGGATACGATGTACGCCTTCTACTCCGACGGCACGGGGTATCTGGGGTTCTATGCCTCCCACGACGGCGGAGACTCCTGGTTCGATGCCGATCCAGACAGGCAGATGACCCAGAAATCGAACATCGGCCAATCGCCACATCCTGTCCTGTTCAACTTTTCATGGTTCTTCGGACAGGTCCGCGTCCACCCGACCAACCCGGAAAACGTATTCGTGCTGGATGTCCAGATCATGGAGACGCTCGATCCCGATGCCTCGTGGGTCCACACCAACGGCACGCACGTGGACCATCATGCCATGGCCTTCGATCCATTCGATCCCGATATCATCGTGGAAGGCAATGACGGCGGTGCAGCCATCTCACGCGACGGGGGCGTGACCTGGGAGCGACTGGGGGACCTGCCCATCACCCAGATCTACGAAGTCTCGTTCGACCCCCAGAATCCGGAGCGATTGTACGCCGGCACGCAGGACAATCATGCTGTCCGGACCCGATCGGGCTTCCCGAACGACTGGCACGATGTCGTGGAGCAGGGCGATGGCATGGAAGTGGTCGTTGATCCTCTGGACTCCAACACGGCATGGGTCATGCTCCAGTTGGGTCGCCTGTTCCGGGTCGATGCGCTCTGGTCCCCTCCCGGGTTTGCCCAGCCCTACGCCCATCCCGGCGTAGGCATCCCGGACGAGGAGCCCAGGAACTGGAGTACGCCGTTCGTCATCGACCCGTGGGATCCAGACGTCTTCTACTACGGCACCAACCGGGTCTACCGGACACTCAATCGGGTCTCCGGGAATGCTCCCTGGGAGCCTGTTTCTCCGGATCTGTCGAAAGGCCTCGGGTATGAACGGATCGGGACCATCACCCGGATTGCCCCCGCACCGTCCAACCCGGACGTCATCTATGCAGGTACGGATGATGGAAATGTGTGGGTGTCTCCCGATTTCGGCGAGACATGGACCGACATCACGGGCTCGCTGCCCTTCCGGGCCGTGACCCGCATTGGTGTCCATCCCGACGATCCGGCCACAGTGTACGTCACGTTCTCGGGCCTCTTCTGGAAGGACCGTGAGGCACACGTTTTCCGCTCACGGGACATGGGAGTCACGTGGGAAGATGTCAGTGGAAGCGGCCTTGAAGCCCTGCCCGACATCCCGGTCAACGCATTTGCCATCGATCCACAGCATCCCGAGCGGTTGTTCGTGGGGACGGACGTCGGCATGTTCATGAGCCTGGACGAGGGTGCTACCTGGCAGCCCATGCAGGAAGGCATGCCGCTGGTCACGGTGACCGACCTCGAAGTGAACGATGTCGATCGCCTGTTGATTGCGGGCACTTTCGGTCGCGGCGCCTGGACCTGGCCGCTGGATGCCCTGTCCACGGATGTGGATGAGGCGATGGCGCTGCCCGCCGAATTCCGGATCGAATCAGCATTCCCCAATCCGTTTTCGAATGCAGTGACGCTTTCCTGGACGCAGCGCGAAGCGTCTCCCGTCTCGATCCGCATCCACGATGTCTCCGGCAGAATGGTGACGTCTGAAACGCTGTCGACGCTGCCTGCGGGACAGCACGACTGGACTTGGCGACCTGGCAATACGGCCGGCGGAACGTACTTCATTTCAGTGTCCCAGGGCTCGCAGCATGCCACGCACACAGTAGTGCACGTAGGCGGTACACATTGATTTTCCGCGCTGGATGCAGGTGATTACGCGTTGGGTTCGGTCCGATTGTCATATCGGTGCGTTCATTCCAATCACCATCCAAGCGCATGATCCCAAGCTCCTCCATCAACCCGGATTCTCCGGGACAGGATAGCATCCAACTGTGGGCCAGCCGTTCCCTGAACGGTGACCGGGAGGCATTTGCGCAATTGTATCGTGCCATGGCCGAACCGCTGTCCCGATACCTGATGCCGCTGCTTCGTTCGAAGTCCGATACGCTGGATGTGGTCCACGACGTTTTCGTTCGCTTCTGGGAGCGAAGGGATCGGATCTCCTTGAAGGGTTCGGCCCGCGCGCTGCTCTACACCATGAGCCGCAACGAAGCACTCAATCGACTCAAACGCGATCGGCGCTCCGAGTCCCTGGATGACGATCAGTTTCCGTATTCCGTCGAAATCGATGCGGAAGGGGAGGCAAGACATCTCGCACAGTTGCTTCAGCAGTGGATCCTGGAGCTGCCCGCCCGACGCAGCGAAGCGTTCATGTTGAGCCGATATCACGATTTGACACATGCCCAGATCGGGGCCATCATGAATCTGTCCGAACGCACGGTCAACACCCATATCCATCACGCCCTCAGAGACCTGCGCGAGCGCGTCGAACATCACGAGGCAGCATCATGACAACGCATTCATCTCCAAACAACCCGATGCCCGACCGACGCACTCTGGAAGAACTGGATCGTGCGACCAGTGGACCCGTGGTCGGCGAACAAGATTTGGACGCGCTGTTCAACCGAATCGAGCGTTCCATCGACGCATCCCCAGGCAGTCATGCGTACCATGACCGACCCAGTCGCCGGCGATCCCTCTACCTCCTCACCCGGATCTCCGCGGCTGCGGTTGTTCTCATCTTGATCGGGTTGGCCTATTGGTCCACCCCGGCATCTATTCATGCTCCGGCGGGCGCCTCCACGGCTGTGACGTTGCCGGATGGCAGTGAAGTCAGACTCAATGCGGAGTCCAGATTGATCTTCCGTCGCGCTCCATTCTTCGGTCGCAGTGTCGAGCTACGCGGCGAAGGATTCTTCTCCGTGGCGAAAGACGAAAAACCGTTCGTGGTCCGGTCTTCGGAATTGGTCGTCACTGTGCTGGGAACGCGATTCAACGTTCGGTCGCGCGCATCAGTCTCCGGGCATACAGCTCGTGTAAGCGTGGAAGAGGGACGGGTGTCGGTATCGACCCCGAATACGTCGGAGCCGCTGATTTTGACAGAAGGCGAGTCCGTGGAAGTGTTTGACGACAGTTTGTTGACGCGGATGGACGTTCCGGACCTCCATGCTGACATGGCATGGCTGCAAGGAGACCTGGTATTCCGGTATCAGCGATTTGATGATGCCCTCGCGGAGGCTTCGCGGCGCCTTGGCGTGACGATTCACCTGAATCCGGATTCCCCAGTGGCCACAGAACTTGCCGAACGACGCATCAACGTGTCCTTCCCCGCACCCATTGATGCAGAGCAGGTCCTGCAGGGTCTCAGCGTTCCGCTGGGCCTGTCCGTGGAGCGCCGCGCGGACGGCATCCGACTGTCCGTTCCCGAACCCTCGCCCGGTGACATGTGATCCGAATACCACTGCCATATCGATCCCTCCGGCAACATTGGTCACTCCTGACCGGCGGGATTCTCCTCGGCGTGCTTCTGAGCGCGCCGAGGAGTTTGCATGCACAGGATCTGCCCCAGGAGGCGCCGACCATCCAGGTGGTGACCATTGCCGTTTCAGGTGTGCCACTGCACCAGGCGCTTGATTTGCTGGGAAGGGAATCGCACGAACCGATTTTCTTTGAATCATCCCTTGTCGCGGATAAAAGGGCGACCTGCGTGGTCAAATCCGTGCCCATTCCTCAGGCGCTGTCGTGCATACTGCGCGGTACTGGTCTCGACTGGATTCAGCTGTCCAGGGGAACGTTTGTGGTGGTTGCCTCCCGGGATGAAACGCCGGTCGGCAACATTTCCGGGTGGATTCTTGATGCCAGCACCGGGCAGGGTGTCCCCCACGCGGTGGTCCGGATCAGCGGCCACACGACCCGAGTGAGCACGTCGGAGGGCTTCTTCAACGTCGCGGATGTGCCGGTCGGCCCCACAGACCTCGTGGTGTCCCATCTTGGATTCCGGTCGGATTCCCTGCGCATCATCGTCCAGCCATTTGAATCCAAACATGTGCGAATCCCGCTTCAGGAGCGCATTCTGACTACCGGTACCGTGGTGGTCAATGGATTGTCAAGCAGCCTTCCGCAAGCGGAGCCAGGCACCGCGTCGTTGGATGGAGGACATATCCGCACTCACCCCGCGTCGGCATGGTCCATGACAGACCCCATCACCCAGATCCCGGGAACAGCCGCTTCTCCAGCGTTAGGTGACCTGCATCTTCAAGGAAGCAGTTCCGGAAGCCACGAATTCCGACTGGACGCGGCACCCGTCTACATGCCCATCAAGAACGGGGCGTTCATCAGCCCGTTCTCGGCACTCGCAATTGATCGGATCACCCTGTACAAGGCCGGTTTTCCGGCAAAGGTCGGAAGTCAGTTGGCGGGATTCGTCGAGATGGATCAGGTGTCGGGCAACGACAGCATTGATCCGGTAACCATCCAGATGGATCGCCTCGCGCTCAACGCTCGTCTTGGTGAGCGGTGGCACTTTCCCGGCGGCAGGTCACTTGGAGCCATGCTGGCCGGCCGCAAGAGCATCGGAACGTCGTGGAGACCTTCCCCCCTTGAAGATCGGTTTGCTTCCTGGAGCCGACCCGATGTGTTCCTCTCTGAGCAGCTCGGGCTCCTCGATGCGGACGCAACCGATCCATTCGGTCCGGTCGAAGTCGACTTCACGGATATCCACGCCCGGTTCGATCTGCAATGGGATACCCTGAGGCGACTCACCCTGTCGACCTACTACGGCTTCAATGTGTTCGGCAGTGACCTGTTTGAACACGTGGGTGGAGAGGAGGCACGCTCGCGGGACGAGTACCAGTGGAAAAACCGCGTCACCACGCTGCGATATTCGTGGGTGACGAGCGGCGGTCATTTTGTAGCCATTGACGCTTGGAAGAGCGACTACCGACTCGAACACCCCTTCGTCCGGAATCCATTCCAGCAGAATCCGGATGAGCCGGCCAGTCGGGAGTTCAACGAAATCGACCAGACGGGCATCCGGGTTTCACTGGACCGGGCGATCGGTCTCCATTCCTTCGTTTCATTCGACGCAGGTGCGCGAGAAGCCGATTCAGATTTCCGGGTCTCTTCCCGACCCTTCCTCGAAAAGCCGGACTTGACCGTCACATCGCTGCTCCCATCTCGGTGGCTCCTGGATGGGTCGATCGATTGGCGACGGGACTTTGGCAGCACCCGATCGCTGACCGTCGGTTCGCGCGTGGGCTACATTCCGTCGCATGGTCGGCCGTATTTCGAGCCCCGTGTCACCTGGCGACATGCTCCCGAGCGTTTCGAAGCGCTCGGAGGCGCCTACCGGCTTTCTGCCGGTGTCTATCGGCAATTCACGACCCAGTTGGACCTGGCACCTTTCACGGAGTCAGCCCTGCTGCCAGGCTTCCGGCTCTGGATCCCCATCGGTCGCGACAACCTGCCGGCCTGGGCCTTGCACTCCTCTTCAGATGTCGTCCTTCATCCCTTCTCGCGGACAAAGATATCCATCGAGGTATTTGCCAAGTATGCCCCAAGAACGTGGATCCTGGACTATTCGAGGACGGCCATGGCTCCCATCACGTCCGTATCCACCAGTGCGGCCGGCGGTTCGATCGACATCCGATGGAAAGGAGATCGATTTGAAGGAGGTGGATCCTATGCGTTCGAGCACAGCGAATTCAAGCAGACCAACCGATTCGACGGTCGATGGATGACGAATCCGTGGTCCATGCCCCATCGAGTTCAATTGTCCGGGACATTGAACCTCGGCAACCACCTGACTATGGATATTTCTTCCACGTCGGTCCTGGGGCGCACCTGGGGATATCGGATGTCCTACTACAACTATCTGCCGCTCATCGCCCCATCAGCCGAGATATCGAGCCTGGGATTGGACGCCCCGGACGAACATCGTCCGGGCGCCTTTCACCGGGTGGATATCGGCCTGGGTGCCGATCTGCCTCTGCCCCGAGTGGATCTGAGCGTTCATGCCAGCATCCTGAATATTTTCGACACCGCCAATGTGGTCGACTGGATGCTCCCTGGATCAACGTCGGACGGACAGGCCCCGGGAAACGACCAGCGTGTGGACCGGTTGGCAATGCCCCGCCTGGCCTTGCTGTCGATCATGGCCAGCTTCTGATCAGCTCAAGCCCCCCGGCATTTCTTGCGTGAGCCGCGCTGGGTGGGCAGGCTGTTCGAGCAGAGCACGATTACGCGTTGACCCGCCCTGGATTGTCCAGAAGGAGAACGAACCGCTCGCTTTCTCCTTCCGACCATGTCCCGCTATCTCTTTTGCGGCTCCAGCGCTGTCCTGCTGACGCTGTGGATTGCCGTCTCGCCTCTTCACGCTCAGCGCGTCACGCTCAGTGGAACGATCACGGACGCTGAAAACGGAGAAGTCCTGATCGGCGCACACATCACCTCGGTCTCGAGCGGTCGCGGGGCCGTGAGCAACGAGTACGGCTTCTACTCCCTCACATTGCCCCAAGCGGACAGCGCTGCCATTGTCTTTTCCTACATCGGATTCGAGCCGTCCATCCGGAAGATCAGATTGCAGGATGATGTTCGCCTGGACATTGCCCTTTCGCCTCGCACGACCGGTCTGGAAGAGATCACCGTGACCGCGGAGAGCCTGAACGACTTCAATGTCTCCCGCACCCGAACAGGGATCATTGAGGTCCCCATCCAGGTGGTGGAGCGCTTTCCCGCCATTCTCGGAGAACAGGATGTGCTGAAAGTGCTGCAGCTTCTGCCGGGAGTGCAGGCAGGCAACGAGGGAACGACTGGATTCCACGTGCGCGGTGGCAATGTGGATCAGAATCTTGTGCAGCTTGACGAGGCCACCGTCTACAACCCGAGCCACCTTTTTGGCCTGTTCAGCACCTTCAATACCCGCGCCCTGAACAATGTGAATCTGGTAAAAGGGGGCTTCCCTGCCCAGTACGGAGGCCGCCTGTCTTCGGTGGTCGAGATCACCATGCGAGAAGGCAACCGGAAACGCTACGAAGGCCAAGGCGGGATCGGCCTCGTGGCATCGCACGCCACGGTGGAAGGGCCCACGGTCCGCGACAAGGGCTCTTTCATCGTGTCGGCGCGTCGCAGCTACCTCGACCTGATTGCTCGACCACTGCAGAAGCAGGGACAGAACAACCTCTATTACTTCTACGATGTCAACGCCAAGGTCAATCACCAACTGAGCGACCGTGACCGGGTTTTTGTCAGCTATTTCCGGGGGCGCGATGTGGCGGAGTATGTGGACGTAACCGGGCTCGGCTACGGCGTGGGATTCGGCAACTCCACCGCCACAGCCCGCTGGAACCACGTATTTGGATCAAAGCTGTTCTCGAATGTCTCCCTCATCCGGAACACCTATTTCCTTCGCGTTTCGACCGTCCAAGGCCCCTTTTATTCGGAGAATTATTCCGCCATCGAGGACCGGACGGCCAAAGCCGAACTGCAGTGGTATCCGGGAGGCGGTCACCAAGTCCGTCTCGGCGGCGTCTGGATGGACCATGAATACAGCGCGACTGGCACAGAGGGCGAGGTCATCAAGGATTTTGTCATCCCCGAATTGAATACCAACCAGATTGTCCCACGGGGCGCGACGGAAACAGCGGTCTGGTTGAATGATCAGTGGGAAGTGTCCGATCGATTCGGACTCAACCTGGGCATTCGCCTTCCCCGGTACAAAGCGGAAGATGCCTCGTATTCCCGCGTCGAACCGCGGGCCTCGGCTCGTTTCGGTTTGAACGAACAGTCTTCCTTGAAGGCCTCCTGGACCGTCATGCACCAGTTCGCCCACCTGGTGCCCAGCACCACCGCTTCCCTGCCCACGGATATCTGGATCCCATCGAGTGCCCGCAGCAAACCGCAGCGATCCGAACAGTGGGCTGTCGGGTACTTCCGCAATTTTCGCGACAACGCCTGGGAGACCAGTGTGGAGGCCTACACCAAGTCGATGGATCATCAGGTCCTCTTCCGCGAGGGCACGCAGCTCTACAGCTACATTGACATCGACAACGAGCTGACCTACGGCAAGGGTTGGAGCCGAGGGCTCGAGCTGCTGGTGCGTCGCAATACGGGCCGCCTCACCGGCTGGGTTTCCTACACACTGTCAAAGACCGAACAGGAATTCCCTGAGCTCAATGCCGGAAACCGATTCCCCTTCCGCTATGATCGTCGACATAATCTGTCGGCCACAACCGGATACGACCTGAACGGTCGCTGGTCCCTGTCAGCCAATTTCGTCTTCCAGACCGGAGCGGCCTACACGCTTCCCCTGGGGCGGGTGTATTCCGCACAGGGGGGTGATCTGTACGCCGGGCTCTTCTACGACTACGAGAGCCTCAACAACTACCGCATGCGGGCCTATCACCGATTGGATGTCTCGGCGACTTATGCGCTTCGACCAAAACGGGTGCGCAAGTCCGAGCTCGTCTTTTCGGCCTACAACGTCTACAGCCGCCTCAATCCCTACTACGTCTTCCTTGACCTGGATCTGAACACCGGTGAACCCCTGGGCAAGGAGGTCTCCTTGCTGCCTATCGTTCCGGCTGTGACCTGGAATCTGTGGTTCTGACCATGGTGAGTCGCGTTCCGGTCTCGACGCAAAGTCTGGAATGCGGCGGACCCTCCAGCAATCCTCCATCCATTCATTCCTGCCATGAAACTCCTCATTCCAAGCCTGCTGATCCTCCTGATGGTATCCGGATGCGTCAAAACGATTCCGGTTGATCCGGGACCGTATGGTGGCAAAATCGCCATCGAGGGCCTGCTGCAACCAGGAGAAGCACCCGTCATCTTCCTGAATACCACGGTGCCTTTTTTCGAGCCCCGTTCATCCCCCTCCGAGTTGTTTGCCCGCGGTGCAACAGTGACCATCACCGGACCGGACGGTATCGATGCTCTGGTTGCCGACTCGGTGTACAATCGATTCTGGTGTCGCTGGGAGCCGTTCTACAGGGGCGATGTCCTGATCAGGGACGATCAGGAATACCACCTGGACATCTCATGGAAGGGCGGATCGTGGACCGCTTCCACCCGCACCAACGTGGACGCGGTCACGGTGAAGGGCACGGACTACGTGGAAACCTTCACGGACATCTATGGCGGACATGAAGGCGTCATCGTCGACTTCGATGACCTGGCCGGTCAGGTGAATCAGTATCGATTCGTCATGGACCGTCCGCTTGATAACGTGCACGAAACGGTCGACGACTTCGAGTGGTCGAGTCCATGCATGGCAGATGGCGAGACGTACACCGTCCGCGAGTTCGGCCGCTTCATCTACTACGATACCGATCTCGACGGCGCACCGGTGCGATTCGTGGTGGAGCCTGCCTACACGCACTTCAAGGACGATACGGGCACGATCTATATCCAGAGCATGAACCGCGAAGTCGCCGACTACTACGATGTGCTCGATCGACAGCGTGAGGCGAACATCAACCCATTCATCGAGCCGGTCTTCCTGAAGTCCCAGATCGAAGGAGCCGTCGGGGTCTTCGGAGCCGTCAACCGATCCGTCCCGGTGCCCTTCGTATTCCCTCTCGATGCCGGATGAATCCACACACCTTGATCCCGCGCCCTGCGGACGCCTGTCCGCTGATTCTGTATTCCATCATCATTCCCTGATTTTCGTCATGAACCCATCCCATTCACCATCATCCCTGCGCTCAGCCACGCTGCTGATAGCGTTCCTCTCCCTGCTCCTCGCGGCCGTCGTCGTCGGATGTGATTCGACCAGCAACGTTCCGGAGGTCACATCCCTGCCGCTACCTGATCCAGTGAATCCGAACAACTTTTCCCAATTGGTGTCTTCGTTCAATCCATGGTTCCCCCTCGAACCCGGTCTGTCCACGACCATCACGGGAGAGTCCGCAGAAGGAACCGAGGTCATTCTGTGGGAAGTCACAGACCGGAAAAAACTGATCCAGGGGGTGACGGCCACGGTCGTCCGGGATCGGGTATGGCTGGAGGGAGAATTGATTGAAGACACAGACGACTGGTTCGCCCAGGACAACGACGGAAATGTTTGGTACATGGGCGAAGACGTCAAGAACTACCGGGATGGCGTCCTCACGGACCGGCACGGATCTTGGGAGCACGGTGTTGACGGAGCCATGGCGGGCATCATCATGTACGCCAACCCGCGCGTGGGTCATATCTACCGTCAGGAGTACTACCAGGGCGAAGCAGAAGACGTCGGGGAAGTACTGGCCCTGAACGAGACTGTTGATGTGCCCTACGGAACGTTGACCGGCTGCGTCAAGACGGAAGACACGACGCCCCTCGAACCCGATGTATTGGAGCACAAATTCTTCTGTCCGGACATCGGCGGTGTACTGGAAGTGGACGTTGCCGAAGGCGGCCTGCGCTATGAGCTAACTGAAGTCACCTTCCCGACCTCTGGTCAGTGATCACGCACTCTTCCCCCGGCCCTTGATCACACACTTCTCCTCCGGCCGATGATCACCCCGGATATGCCGTGACAGGACGCGACCGCGCGGATTGTCCACACATGTTGTATTGCGGCCCGGGCATCCCGTTTTTGCGGGATGCCCGGGCCGCCGTGCTTCCAAGATCTTTTGTATGGACAGGACCACTTCCGATCCCCTGCTTTACGGCCATGACGACACGACCCGGATCGTGGCTGTCCAACCCGTCACGGATCGGGGGGCGGCACGCGGACATGTTCATGTCTGGCGGCGGTCCGAGGACGGACTGAAAGTATCCCTGTCGGAAGTCCCGTTCTACCCGTTCGTTTTCGTGTCCGACATCCGCTTCCTGAGTGGTTTTGACCGGAGCCGGTATCGATTCCAGCCTTTGAAAGGGAGGCTGCATTTCAGTCACCTCGTGGTGTTCAGCAACTGGAACGACTACTGGAACGGGGTCCGCCATCTGAACCGGAAGGCGAAGGAAGCGGATGAATCCCTCCCCTCCTACACCATCCCATCACCGGCGGGACAGTATTTGATGCAGTCCGGCAGGACACTCTTCAAGGGCATGGGATTCGATGACCTGCACCGGATGCAGCTGGACATCGAGTGCATATCAAGCGGCGATTTTCCGAATGCCGATCGTCCGGAAGATCGCATCATTCTGGTGGCAGTGTCTGACAATCGTGGGTGGCGCCAGGTCCTCGGTGGCCCTGACTGGACCGAAGAAAGGCTGTTGGAAGAAACGGTCAGGGCCATACAGTCAAAGGACCCGGACATCCTGGAAGGTCACAACATCTTCCGGTTCGATTTTCCCTACCTGATGCGGCGATGCGCCATGCACGGCGTACCCTTTGCCATCGGACGGGACCGGGATGAGCCACGCACCTTTGCCACCTCGACCCGGTTTGCTGAGCGAAGCATCGATTTCACAGCGCTCGACATAGCCGGTCGCCACGTCATCGACACGTTCTTCCTGGCCATGGAGTACGACGCCATCAAGCGGGACCTGCCGGGGTACGGGCTCAAGGAAGTGTCGCGGCATTTCGGGTTTGCGCCGGCCGACCGAACGTATGTGGAGGGAGGCCGGATCACCGAACTGTGGAAGAGCGATCCCGAGAAACTGATTCGCTATGCCCAGGATGACGTCATTGAAACGGAACGGCTCGCGCGCCACCTGTCCGAATCCAACTTCTATCTGACCCAGATGCTGCCCATGGAATACGGACAGGTGGCGCGTGTCGGTCCCGCATCCAAGATCGAAAGCCTGTTCGTCCGGGAGCACCTGAGGCGGCGACAGTCCCTTCCCCGGTCAGAGTGGGGCAGCCAGTCGCATGGTGGGTATACCGACATCTTCTTCACCGGAATAACGGGACCGGTGGTGTATGCGGATGTAGAGAGCCTGTACCCCTCCATCATGCTGCACTTCAACATCCGACCGGACCGGGACACCCTGGGCCTGTTTCCCGAACTGCTTGGACGCTTGACCAGACTGCGTCTGGACGCGAAGGGAGCGATGCGTTCGGAAAAGAACAGTGAGCTCCGCAGTGCGCTCGATGCACGCCAGAATTCCTACAAGATCATCATCAACAGTTTCTACGGGTACCTTGGTTTCTCCGGCGCCCTGTTCAATGATTACTCGGAGGCCGACCGGGTAGCCACGACAGGACAGGACATCCTGTTGTCCATCATGCGCCTGATCGTGGATCGGGGTGGGACACTTGTCGAAGTGGATACCGATGGAGTCCTGTTTGTCCCTCCGGAGGATATCGAAGGGGAAGATGCCGAACGTGCTTTCCTGGACGGTCTGAATGAGGACATGCCCGAAGGCATCCGGATCGGATTCGACGGACGCTACGGACGGATCCTTTCGTACAAGAAGAAGAATTACGCATTGCGGGACCATCATGGGAGCACAACCATGAAAGGCTCCGCTCTGGTTTCCCGTTCCATCGAGCCATTCGGACGTCGTTTCGTACGGGACTGCGTCCACCTCTTGCTGGAACAGGACGTCGGAGGACTGCATGCAGCCTATCTGGAAGTTCGCAGGCGCATTACGGAGCACGACTGGGAACACGCTCACGATTTTTGCCGCACAGACACCCTCAGGGATTCCATGGAAGTGTACCAGCGGGATGTGGATGCAGGAAAAAGAACCCGGAGTGCGGTCTACGAACTGGCTCGGGAGCACATCGAGCAAGGCAGTCATCAATTCCGCAAGGGCGATCGCATCACCTGGTACGTGGGGGGGTCGGGCACATCCGGACCTGCATTCGAGCAGGCGCGTCTGGCTGCTGAGTGGAATCCTGGAGCGCCCGACGAAAACACCGCATTCTACCTGAAACGACTCGATGAGTTGGCCGGGCGTTTCGAGCCCTTCTTCTCGCCATCCGACTTCAGGAAGGTCTTCTCACCTGAAGACCTCTTCGGATTCGATGCATCCGGTATCGGGCTGGTAAGCCGCGCTTTCCCCATTCCGGATTCCCTCTCGCCCGATTTGCCGCAGGATGATGACGATGAATTCTGAAAGCGTGCCGGTTGACCGCGCCCGTTGTCACGGTTTTCCGGTACACAAGGGGTATCATGGGTGACAATCATTCCATTCCCTTTACTTGATCCCATGTCTGTGTTTTCCGTGTTTTCTGCCCTTGATGGACGTTTGTGGCCGCTTATCGTGTTCCCGCTGATGGTTCTCATGTTCCTGTCGGGTTGCGCGGGGGATTCATCCAGTGATCCAACCGGGGCAACGGGAGGCGCCATCGTACCCATCATTCCTCGTCCCGCCGCCCTGTCCGTTGACGATGGAACCTATCGATTGACCGAAAACTCGGGATTTCGGGTGGCGCACGAAGAGTTGATCCCTACGGCCCATTTCTTTACTGACCTCTGGGCCACTTCCATGGGACGAACCATGGCTGTTTCCTCAACGGACGGAGACATCCATCTGGTGCTGGATACATCGATGGAGTCCGAGGGTTATACCATTCGCATTTCGGATGCCGGTGTACGGATCAACGCTGGCGATGCAGCCGGAGCATTCTATGGCATGCAGTCCGTTCACCAGATGCTCCCACCTGAGATTTCAGGCTCCGGACCTGCCCTGACCACGGAGTGGATCCTTCCACTCGTTCGTATCGAGGATGCTCCGCAATTCCCGTACCGCGGATTGCATCTGGATGTAGGCCGTCACTTCTTCGACGTACCCTTCATCAAGCGCTACATCGACACCATGGCCCGCTACAAGCTCAATGTGTTCCATTGGCATCTGACCGAGGATCAGGGATGGCGGATTGAGATTGATGCCTACCCCCGACTCACGGAAGTGGGAGCATGGCGTACCGAAACCGTGGTGGAGAAGAACCTGAATCCGTACATCGGAGACGGTATTCCGCACGGCGGATACTACACCAAGGACGAGATCCGGGAGGTACTGGCCTTTGCCGCCGAGCGTCATGTCATGGTCATTCCGGAAATTGACATTCCCGGCCACACAGGCGCTGCACTGGCCGCCTATCCCGAATTGGGGTGCCATGAGGGTCCGTACGAAGTGAAAACGACATGGGGCATTCAGGAAGACATCCTGTGTCCCTCGGAAGCCACGTTTGATTTCCTGTTTGCGGTTCTGGACGAAGTAGCGGAGCTCTTTCCATCTCCGTATATCCACATTGGAGCCGACGAGGTACCGAAGCGGCAGTGGGAAGAAAGCCCGGTTGCCCAGGCCGTGATTGAGCGGGAAGGCCTGACCGACGAAAAGGAATTGCAGAGCTGGTTCGTCCGCCGCATCGAAGAGCACCTGAACAGCCGCGGCAAGCGATTGATCGGATGGAACGAGATCCTGGAAGGCGGTCTGGCGCCGAGGGCAACGGTCATGTCCTGGCAGGGAACGACGGGTGGAATCGAGGCCGCCCGCATGGGACACGATGTCATCATGACTCCGACCGACTACCTGTACTTCGACTTCTACCAGGGAGACCCGGAAACCGAACCGCTGGCCATGAACTGGGCCCGACGCATAATCCCCCTCGACACGGTCTATGCCTACGATCCGATCCCGGAGGAGCTTTCTGCCGACGAGGCCCGCCATATTCTCGGAGCCCAGGGCAACGTGTGGACCGAGTACATCTCCACTCCGGAATACGTGGAATACATGGCCTTCCCGCGTGCCCTTGCGCTGGCTGAAATCACGTGGACTCCCAAGGCCGCACGCCACATCGATGATTTCTACAATCGGTTGGCGCTCAACCTGTTGCACCTCGAAAGGCTGGGTGTCAATTACCGCATTCCGGAACGGATTGACGGCATGAACAGCCAGGACATGTAGAACCTTTGGAGGGTCCTAAAAGGCGTCCACAGCCCGGTAGGCATCAATGACGGCCCGCTCTCCGTCCTTGCCCGGACGGGAGTTGCCGTGCTCCATGCCCATCACGCCCTCGAATCCTTTCGAGTGGATGTGCTTGAACACATTCAGGTAATTGATCTCGCCGGTGGTGGGCTCCTTGCGACCGGGGTTGTCCCCCATCTGGAAGTATCCGATTTCGTCCCAGCAGGCATCGATGTTCGGAATCAGATTGCCTTCCGTGATCTGCTGGTGGTACAGATCGTCCAGAATCTTGCAAGCCGGACTGTCTACCGCCCGACAGATGGCATACGCCTGGGCCATTTTGCTGAGGAACAGCCCGGGGTGATCACGGGGGTTCAGTGGTTCGAGCACCATGACCAGTCCGTGGGGGGCCAGGATGTCAGAGGCGCGACGCAGGCTCTCGACCACGTTGGCAGTCTGGTAGCCCATGTCTTTTCGGAGATCAACATGACCCGGGACGACCGTCATCCACGTCGCATTCACCCTCTTGGCGACCTCGACCGATTCCCGGATCTCCGTCAGGAACTGATCCCGCCAATCTTCCTTCCCCGATGCCAGGTTGGGCTCCTGCCAGAAGATGGTATGCGCCACGAAGACACCCATCTGGATGTCCCGCTGCGCCATGGTCCTGGCCATGGCTTCCTGGACCGCGACGGGACGCCCTTTCATGCCGTTGTCCTCGAAGGCCCGGAAGCCTTCGTCCGCCATGAAGTTGAGTTGATCCACTGGATCCGGACCGGCATGCTCCTTGAACATGCCCAGATGCGGGGCATAATTCAGATTGAATGTGCTCCCTTCATTCCGGAGCGTGCTCCCCGTTTCGTTTTCTGCATGTGCGAGGGCGGAGGGGGCCGCGATGGCGGCACCAGCCGCCATCGCGGCCGTGCTCCGGACAAAATGACGTCTGTTCATCGTACTCAAGATTGGAATCAAAGGACCTGGGTAACGCCCGGCTCGGGGATTGGATAGTAACCGTCGGCATTCGGCATGACTGGAGGATCGGCGTCCCAGGCATATGTCGACGGCATGATGGTCCGCTCGGATGCGAGCGCCTCATCCCACTCGATGACCTGTCCCGAATACGTGGCCATGCGACCGAGGATGGCTGTCATCGTGGCATGGGCACCGTTCTCGGCATCTGCGTAGGCGTATTCGCCCTTGGCCACCGCGGCAAACAGCTCGTCGTGTTCGACCTGATATGGGTTCGGGTCGTTGCGGCTGTTGTGATTGAACAGGGAGTATCCGGTGGACGATACCAGTTGTCCCGGTCTTGGCGCGCTGCCGTTCGTGCCGTGGAAGGCTTCCGAAACGTTGTTGGCGCAATTGGGCATGTGACGGCATTGACTGATCATGCGCCGACCGTCTGCATATTCGTATTCGACGTAATGGTGATCGAAAATTTCACCGTGGTCTTTCCCGGTGCGGACCAACCGACCACCCTGCCCCTGGGCGCGAACGGGAAGTGCCTGGAAGCCCCAATTGCCGACATCCAGGTTGTGGATATGCTGCTCGGTGATGTGGTCCCCGCACAGCCAATTGAAGTAGTACCAGTTCCTCATCTGGTATTCCATCTCCGTCAGGGCCCGGCCCGCCTTTTCCTCGAGTGAGGCACGGTCGCGAACCCAGACGCCACCGCTGTTCCAGTATACCCGGGCCGTGATCAGATCACCGATCATGCCACCGTGCATACGTTCCATCCACTCCCGGTACACGGTCTGATAGTGGCGCTGAAGACCCACCACGACGTTGAGTTTCTTGGCTTTGGCCTGTTCGGCAGCCGCAAGGACCTTCCTCACACCGGGAGCATCCGTAGCGACCGGCTTTTCCATGAAGACGTGTTTGTCGGCTGCGATGGCAGCCTCGAAGTGCATGGGACGGAATCCGGGAGGAGTCGCAATCAGGACCACATCGCACAAAGCGATGACCTCCTTGTAGGCGTCGAAACCGACAAACTTCCGCTCTTCCGGGACATCGATCCTGCCCGCCACTTTCTCTGCAAATCCGGCATCCGGATTGGTCAGGTTGGCCAGACTGTCGTCCAGTTGATCGCGGAATGCATCCGCCATCGCGACGAGTTTGACATTCTGATCCGTCTGCAGGGCTTGGGATGCGGCTCCCGTACCCCTGCCTCCGCAACCGATCAATCCAATCCGGATTTCATCGTTGGAGGAGTAATACGCATTGGCAGACATCGGAAACTGGGAGGCAACGACCGATCCGACTACAGCGGCAGAGCCGCTTTTCATGAAGTCGCGTCGGCTGAATCCATTCGGAATACGGGACATGGCTTGTCATGGGGAGGTGAAAGAGACCCGGACAAGGTAGCCGATTCAATCAGTGGATGCCACCTCCACAATCACCATTTCCAGACCGCCGTCGAAGCAAGAACCGGGTGCCGATCCGGAAGTGCTACTCGCCCAGAACCTGCATCCAGAACATTTCTTCTTCCTCTGCTCCCGGACGCTCTACAGGCGCCACAATCCGGAATCCAACAAACGGGGAATCGGTGTTCCACCAGAAACTCTTCGGAATCTGGGGATCGCGACGCTTCCATTCCAACGTGGATTCAAGCCGCGCTCCACACCGGAGTGCTTCACCAACTTCCCCGTAGTCCCCACCACGGACGGTGCGGGGGTGCAAACGGGTTGGAGCGATCCATGGATTGGGTCCTGCCTCTGCGACCTGCTCGTGGTAATCCGGGACATACTCGTCGAGCATCCACTCGGCGGCGTTGCCCAACATATCGTAGAGCATCCAGTCATTGGCCTTCTTTTCGCCCACAGATTGAAGGGCCAGATCGCTGTTGGCCTCATACCACGCTACCGCATCCAAACCGGCTTCAGTCCAGGTGCCGGATTCTCCCGGATCTGCACCGGCACGACATGCAATTTCCCATTCCGCTTCCGTGGGCAACCGGAAAAAGACATTCGTTTTTTCAGTCAGCCACTTGGCGTACTGCAGCGCGCCCCACTGCGTCATGCCGACCGCCGGTTTCCCGGACCCTCCGAGCCCGAAAGCGGGGTCCTCGTACGGAGGACTGGGACGGGACACAGCGTCCACGTCATACGACGCGCCCGGCACGGCGGTCGTATCCGCATCGCGATCGGGGTAACGGAAAACGCTGTACTCATCGTCCGTGACTTCAAACTGCCCGATCCAGTAGCCATCCACTTCCACACCCGTGACCGCCCCCTCATCGTCTTCCCGACCCGATTCGTCCTCGGGTGTCCCGATGGCATACGACCCACCCGGTACGTACACCATCGTGAATGAGACTTCCGTCCCCGGGATGGTGATCTCCCGGATATCTCCCGCGACAAATCCCGGCGTCGCCACGCCTGCAGTTTCTACTGCATCCGCCAATTCCGTGTCCGCCATGGGTGCGGTATGCTGACAGCCTGCCAGCGCGCAGGCCATTACCAACAGGATTCCATGGGTCGAAAAACGCAGCACGCGGCGCGAGATCAAATACGGCATGTTCGTCGGATAGCAGCTTGTGGAATGGGATGCTGGGCGGCACGCATCGTCTCCGGCCTGCATCCTGTAGCGAAAGTCGCCCGGAATATACCCAACAGTCCGCCCGGTCAAGCAAGCGCGATCGATATCCCGTAGGTTTGTCGGCACCCACTCCATCTTCCGCCCGACCTGCAGCCATCCTTCCCGTATCAGCCCGCCATGAGCACGACGATCCTTGCCCCGACCGACAGGCGCCAGGAGGCCTCCCTCGCCCAGCGATTCGACTCGGTACGCCGGCAAACCCTTGCCATCTGTCAGCCGCTGGAAAAGGAAGATTTCGTCATCCAGTCCATGGAGGATACCAGTCCCACGAAATGGCACCTGGCCCACACCACGTGGTTCTTCGAGGTCTTCGTATTGAAGCCGTTCGCTCCGGAGTATGAACTGATGGACGAGCGCTATCCGTTCCTGTTCAACTCCTATTACATCCAGGCTGGAGACCGGTGGTCGCGTCCCTTGCGGGGCATCCTGTCGCGCCCTACGGTGGATGAGGTGTTCGCATACCGTGCGCATGTAGATGATGCCATGACCTCATTCCTTTCCGGCGCTATCCCTGACGAAGCCGTACCAGTCATCGAGATCGGGCTGAACCATGAGCAGCAACACCAGGAACTCATGGTGACGGACATCAAGCACGTGTTGTCCGTGAATCCACTGTACCCGGCCTACCGACAGGGGGACCTCCCTGCGCCGGTGGAAGCGCCGGCATCGGGATGGCATCTTTTCGAAGCAGGGGTGGTCGACATCGGACACGACGGGGCTGGATTTTCGTACGACAATGAAGGCCCGCTGCATCGGCAGTTTCTTGAGGGATTCGAGCTGGCTCGGCGTCCGGTCACCAACGGCGAGTACCTGGCCTTTCTGGAGGATGGAGGGTACGAGACGGCTTCCCTCTGGATGGCCCAGGGATGGGATCTGGTCCAACGGGAGAATTGGGGGCGCCCGCTGTACTGGATGCTGCGGGACGATGGCTGGCACGAATTCACCCTGCACGGCATGCAGCCCCTGGACCAGGAAGCACCGCTGTGCCACCTGTCATGGTTCGAAGCAGATGCCTACGCGCGCTGGGCGGGATGCCGTTTGCCCACTGAGTTCGAATGGGAGCATGCTTCGCACCAGGCTTCCATGGACGGAGTGTATTCCGATCACGGCGGGTTCCACAACCGGTGGGGCAACAGCAGTTCGGAACCCTTGCAAGCGATGTTCGGCGGCGCCTGGGAATGGACAAGCAGTCATTACTCCCCCTATCCGGGCTACAAACCGGTAGAAGGCGCCCTGGGCGAGTACAATGGCAAGTTCATGGCCAACCAGTTCGTTCTCAGGGGAGGATCCTGCGCCACCCCATCGGATCACATCCGCCGGACCTACCGCAATTTCTTTCCCTCCCAGGCCCGTTGGCAGTTTTCGGGATGCCGTCTCGCCCGGACAACCTGAAGCCCCTGCCCCCCAGCATCGCACAAAGAATCCGACCTGTCTCCATGACGACATCCCACAGAAGGCTCCAGCTGTTCCTGGATCTGGCGCCCGCAACGGATACCATGAAGGCCGATGTCTGGCAGGGACTACGGGAATCGACCCCTTCCCTTCCCTCCAAGTACTTCTACGACGAAAAGGGGTCGGCCCTGTTCGACCGGATCTGTGAACTGGAGGAGTATTACCCGACCCGAACGGAAGCCGGCATCCTGGAGGGCATGCTGTCCGAACTCGACGCGTATTTCGACCACGATCTCATCATGCTCGAATACGGATCAGGAAGCAGCACGAAGACACAATTGTTGCTGGAGCACCTGGCGGCTCTGAAAGGATATGTCCCCATCGACATCTCCAGGGAGCACCTGTTGAACACCGGCGAGATACTCAAAGAGCGGTTTCCGGATCTGACCATCCTGCCGGTGTGTGCGGACTACGGACAACGCATTCCCTTTGACTGGGACAGTCCACGCCTCGGAGATCTGCAGACGGCCCAGCGGATGGTCTTCTTCCCGGGATCGACCATCGGGAATTTCACGCGGCCGACGGCTGCGGCATTCCTGAAGCGCATGCGGGCGCTCGTCGGCCGCGGAGGGCACGTACTCATCGGAGCCGACCTGGTCAAGGAAGCCTCCGTGCTGCATGCAGCCTACAACGACACCCGGGGCGTAACGGCGGCCTTCAACCGGAACATCCTGTCCCACATCAACCGGCGATTGGGCGCCGACTTCGACCTTGATGCCTTCCGGCATGAAGCCATCTGGGATGCCGATCACCAGCGCATCGAAATGCGCTTGATCGCGCAACGGGATACGGAGGTCACACTGCCCCAAGGCCGCATCAGATTCGAGCAGGGATCATTCATCCGGACGGAATACTCCCACAAGTACGAACTGGACGGCTTCGCGGAGCTGGCCGCAGAAGGCGGTTTTGACGTCCAGAAGGTGTGGACCGACGCCAATCAGTGGTTTTCCGTACAACTGCTGTTGGCGCGCTGACCGCGGTTGGACTTGCCGCTACGAACGCGTGCGAACAGCCATGGTCATGCGCCCGGCCGAGACGTGCTCCCCGTTTTCGTCCATCACATCGACATCCCACACCTGAATGGTCTGGCCGAGCCTGAGCGGCCGCGCTGTCGCATGGACTTCACCTTCCGTTTTTGACCTGAGGTGATTGATGTTCAGCTCGACGCCGACACAGAACGCATTCTCCCCGACCGACCAGTTGGCTGCCACGCTGGCGACCGTCTCCAGGAGCGCCGCCGAAGCGCCACCATGCAACAGGCCGAGTGCCTGTTTGGTACGCTCGTCCACCGGCATGGACGCGGTCATGGAATCATCCGTTACGGCCGTGATCCGTATTCCAAGATGACCCACCATCCCGTCCAGACTGAACTGGTTGATGGTGTCTAAATCGGCCGGCTTCTTCCAGATGGACGACATGGGTTCGTGCAGGATGGGGTTGAACGAGCGAATTTCAGGTCTGGATGACGCCGGGACTCCACTTGGGGATTTCCGGATTGTGCTCGGCAATCTCCATGCCCCGGGAAATCCATTCCCGGGTACGAACCGGATCGATGATCTCATCCACCCACAGACGTGCTGCGGCATAATACGGTGCCGTCTGGGCGTCGTAGCGGGCCTGTATTTTCTCCAGGAGCGCAGCCTCTTCCTCTGCTGAAAGCACGTTGCCCGAGCGTTCTGCGGCCGCTTTCTGGATCTGAAGCAGGGTTTTTGCAGCCTGCTGACCTCCCATCACGGCAATGCGGGCCGTTGGCCAGGCGCAGATCATGCGTGGGTCGTAGGCCTTGCCGCACATGGCATAGTTGCCAGCTCCATACGAGTTGCCCACGATGACGGTGAACTTCGGGACGACTGAATTTGCCACCGCATTGACCATCTTGGCTCCGTCCTTGATGATTCCGCCGTGTTCGGCCCGGGATCCCACCATGAATCCGGTGACATCCTGGAAAAACACCAGGGGAATGCGCTTCTGATTGCAATTCATGATGAAGCGCGCCGCCTTGTCGGCCGAATCGGAGTAGATGACGCCTCCAGCCTGCAATTCGTCCGTACCTGCCTTGACGCCGGCCCGGGCCTTCACAATCTGTCGCTGGTTGGCGACAATGCCGACACTCCATCCATCGATCCGGGCGTACCCCGTCAGGATGGTCTTGCCGTATCCCTCCTTGTACTCGGTCCAGGATCCCTCATCGATGATCCGCCCCAGCACCTCCTTCATGTCGTACGGATCCGCGCCGGATACCGGCATGAAGCTGTGCAGCTCTGCTGCGTCGTGGGCAGGGGCCTTTGCAGCAGTGCGGTCGAATCCAGCCTGCTCCTGTTTACCCATGCGACCGACCAGGTCCCGAATGGTCCGGATGGCTGTTTCGTCATCGGGCACCTTGTAATCGGTGACTCCTGAAATTTCAGAATGAGTGGATGCACCGCCCAGGACCTCCTTGTCCACCTGCTCTCCAATGGCTGCCTTGACCAGGAACGGACCAGCCAGAAATACTGAACCCGTTCCGTCCACGATCAGCGCTTCGTCGCTCATGATGGGCAGGTAGGCACCTCCGGCAACACAACTGCCCATGATGGCAGCAATCTGAGGGATGCCCTTGGCCGACATGACGGCATTGTTGCGGAAGATCCGGCCGAAGTGATCCCGATCAGGGAAAATCTCGTCCTGCATGGGCAGGAAGACCCCGGCTGAATCAACCAGGTAGATGATCGGGAGATGATTCTCGAGCGCGATTTCCTGGGCCCTGAGGTTCTTCTTGGCGGTCATCGGAAACCAGGCTCCGGCTTTGACCGTGGCATCATTGGCCACGATCATGCAGAGGCGACCATTGACGTGCCCCGTCCCCATGACCGTACCGGCAGCCGGACATCCGCCCTGCTCCTCGTACATACCCCACGCGGCAAATGAACCGATCTCATGGAAGGAGGAGCCCTCATCGATCAGGGCATCGATCCGCTCGCGGGGGAGCATCTTGCCGCGCGCATGCTCCCGGTCCCGTCGCTTCTGACCGCCGCCAAGAGAAACTTCGGAATGCCGCTGTTCCAGTTCGGAAACAAGTTTCTGACCTGCTTCTCGGCGGGACTGAAGCTTCTTGTCATCTGCAGACGCAGGTGATCCGAGGGAACGTGCTTCCTTGAATTCAGACATGGTGCACACTTGGGGTGATGGAGCAAAACCGATGGGCCATTGGCCCGCAGATGCCAGCGGTTCCAAGAAACGGAATCCTCGTGAACAGGGTTCGCGGCACTACGTGAATTCAGCCCGGAATCCCTCAGTGGCCGGCGCTTCCGGTTCGGAAGCATTCAGCAACCAGAATGGCCATAAACAGAAAAAGCCCGGCCTGAAGGCCGGGCTTTGCGGAGGTCGGTGGGAACGTCCCCCTACAGAAAAGCCGAAATTTTCTGCATGATGTCCGGACGTGGCTCGCCGGTCTTCTCATGGATGAGATCGACCATCTTGTTCAGCTTGCCACGGGCCTTTTTCATCTCTGTATCGTCGAAGTCCTCATCGTTCCAGATCGTACGAATCTGATCTACGACGCGGGCCCAACTGTCGTTCATGCTTTGGGTTGCCATGGAAAAACGGGGTTGGCTGCTTCATAGCTACGAACTGACAATATACGAATCTTTCCACCTTCTTGCGAATGTGAAAGTGCCGCACGATCTTTGCCGACTTTTTTCAATCCGAAAAAAGTGTCGGTAATCCGGGACTCGAACAGGACAGGTCGAGGCGGTTACGCCACGATTTCCTGTTCCTCCTGAATCCATGCCGTCCTGCTGTACTCATCGAGCGGAAAGGCGTCCACCTGGATGGCATCTTCCCTGAGCCGCTCGGCTTCCCGGACTTGTTCAGCCTGTTCGGCGTCGAGCAATCCCGCAGCCGTTGCGGCTTCAAGTTGTGCTTCCAGCGGACCCCTTGGAATCTGGCCGCTGCGCGATGCTTTCTTCAGCACCGAGCCGGCGGCTTCCGCTTTCAAGCTGGCAGACATCGCCCGCTCAAGGCGTCCGGTCGGCTTCTCTGGTGACGTGGCTACATACATGCCTTCGGTCAAACGGTCCCGTTGCTCACCCGGTGTCTTGAGGATGGCAGCCACCGCCTGGATGTCGGCATCCGAGGGTGGCGCAAGGAACCGGTTCAAACGCGACCAGGCACCGATCGGACCGCGGAACAGCAAGCCGATAACCGGCAGGCGAAGTGATGCGAACAGTGCATCGAATCCTTCCTGCAATCGGGAAAATGCGACGGCCATGCTGTAGTGGAGCAGCGGCAGATCTTCCTTTCGCTGGCCCTCCGCCTCAAAACGCTGGAGGGTAGCCGTAGCCAGATAGAGCCAGGAGAATATGTCGGCAAAGCGTCCTGTAATCATTTCCCGTCTCTTCAGGTTGCCACCCATCATGGCCAATGCCAGATCGGAAAGGATGCTGAAGGATGCAGATGCCCAGGCCAGTTTGCGATAGTACTTCGCTGACGGTCCCCGAACAGGTGATGGCGCCAGCCGACCTCGCGTCAGAGACAGGAATACCGACCGGAAGGCGTTGCGCAGTACCATGCCCACGTGATTCCAGAAGGCCTGGTCGAACGCTTTGACATCCCCTGATTCCAGCGCCTGGACTTCCTTCAGAACCCACGGGTGGGACCGGATGGCACCCTGCCCGAAGACGATGAGCGTGCGGGTCAGGATGTTGGCGCCTTCCACCGTCACACCGATTGGCGTGTTGATGTAGGCATGGGCCAGGGCATTGCGCGGGCCCCTCGATATGGCATTGCCCCCCAGAATGTCCATCCCGTCGTTGATGACGTGGCGGAATGCCTCGGTCGCGTTGTATTTCATCATGGCCGTCACGACCGCAGGCTTGACTCCCTTGTTGAGCGCGCCGTTCGTGAAGCGGCGCGCCGCGTCAAGGATGTAGGTCATGCCGCCGATGCGCGCCAACGGCTCTTCGATACCTTCGAACTTTCCGATCGAAAGGCCGAACTGCTTGCGGACGACAGAATGGGCGCCGGCCACCCGGGCCACCTTCTTGGCGCTGAATGTGCCTACCGCCGGAAGAGAGATGCCACGGCCCGCCGCCAGGCACTCCATGAGCATCCTCCAGCCGCGGCCCACGCCATCCACACCGCCGATGACTGCGTCTTCGAGATCCACCACGACATCCTTGCCGTAGGTCGGACCGTTGAAGAAGGGAATCCCCAGGGGGTCGTGCCGATATCCGTTGTCCACGCCGGGGGAGTCCGAGCGCACCAGTGCGCAGGTAATGCCGAGCCGCTTTCCTTTGCCAAGCAACTCCTCTGGATCGTTGAGTTTGAAGGCCAGGCCGAGTACGGTGGAAATGGGTGCGAGCGTGATGTAACGCTTGCTCCAGTTGAGTCTGATCTTCAGGCGAGAGTCGTCCCCCCGGAATACGACCCCACTCGCGGACATGGCGCCGGCATCCGACCCGGCACCTGGTTCGGTCAGCGCAAAAGCCGGGATCTCCTCATGCGAGGCCAGCCGTGGCAGATAGTAGTCTTTCTGCTTCTCGGTGCCATAGTGGATGAGCAACTCTGCAGGCCCCAGTGAATTGGGCACCATGACCGTAATCCCCAGAACGGTGTTGGCGCTCGCCACCTTGCCAACCACCGCGCTGTTGGCTGATGCCGAGAAGCCGAGTCCTCCATACTCTTTCGGAATGATCATCCCGAAGAATCGGTGCTTCTTCAACAGGCCCCAGACCTCGGGCGGAAGATCGCGGCGTTGGAAGACGTCCCAATCGTCCGTGGCATCGCATACCTCCTGACAGGGGCCGTCGATGAAGGCCTGCTCCTCGGCTGTCAACCCGGGATAGTCTTCTTCCGCCAGGATGCGTTTGAAATCAGGATTGCCGGAAAAGAGCTCCCCCTCAACCCATGTGGTGCCGGCATCGATGGCTTCCTGTTCCGTCTTCGAGATGGTTGGCAGGAAGTTGATGGCGTCCAGAAGCTTCATCACGGCAGCGCTGATCATCCGCCTGATGGGTGGCAGAACGAACAGCACCGCCACGGCAGCCCAGGTCACCCACAGGCCGGTTGGCGCACCCATGCCGTACAGGAATACGGCCAAAACGCCGAGCCAGGCCCGAAGCCCCCACCCATGGAAACCCATGTGCAGGATGGCAAGGATGAGAAGGGTCCACACGGCCCAGTCAGGGGCAACCAGGTCGAAGAATGCGTAGTACGGAAGCGTCATGATCCCGAGGCGTTTGAGCAATGTCCGATGAAACGGCGAATGACTCGCCGGTTGTCCGCCGTATCAGGCGGACGCCTCCACTGCCTGCCCCCACGTGCGCATGCTGGACACCACGTGCCGACATGCCGAGTCAATGAGCTCTTCGGGGTCGATGCGTTTATCTACCCGCTCGGAAGAAAGAAGCGTCACCACCCCATGCAGTTGCGTCCACGCCAGATTGGCGGCCAACATGGGATCGACTTCCCTGAACATGCCGGCCTCGATGCCATCGCGGACGGCATCGGCCATGATCTCAAGAATGCGTCGGGCTTTGCGATACTTCTCCACCGGATATCTTTTGATGTACTCCGGGTGCAGGACGTACATGATCCCGTAGTACTCGGAACGCTCAAGGCCGAAGGCCACATAGGCGCGGCACATGGCTTCGAGGCGCTGCTCCGGAGAATCCGAGGATGCATCAGCCTGGCTCAGGCTTTCGTGCAACAATTCGACGCCTTCATCGATGAGGGCATGGACCAGGTCGTCCTTGCTTTCGAAATGAAGGTAGATACTTGTTGCGCTGTATCCGATCTTGCCGGCAATGTTGCGCATGGACAAACGGGCGTAGCCAACCGTGGTCAACAGCTGCCGAGCCGTATCCAGAATGGCACGCCGCAGGCCCTTTTCTTCCTTTTCGCTCATTTTCAGAGGGTTAACAGTGTTAACCCAATGTACGCCTATTCAGGGATTCCGTCCAGTCCCGGACTTTTTCTCTACACGGGCTTCGAAAGGAATGGGCGCCCGGGGGCTTTGAGCCCTCGTGAGCCTCAGTTCCGGCGCAAGGAAACGTTGCCAACGCCGGAGGACAGGACGATTTCCGGTCCCCCTCCGTTCAGCCGACCGCTGAAGGATTTGGACATGAACTTGCCCCGCGTCCGCAGATTGAAATCCGTCCGTGCATTGCCAAGGCTGGCCCGTCCTTCCACATCGGCTTCGACATCGTCCGACAGGTAGACCGTCACATTGCCGGCTCCGGTATTGAAGGACGAGTCCCCCGCAAGCGGACCATCGATGACGGCCGTAATGTTGCCGGCACCGGTGCGGGCTTCTATCCGGCCACGGATGCCTTCAAGGTCCACCGTTCCGGCTCCCGACTGCACGTAGACATTGCCATCATTGTCGATGACATCCACATTGCCTGCACCGGACGATACATCCACGACTCCGGAAATACGCTCCAGTTCGAGGTTGCCAGCCCCGGTTCGTCCGGAGACATCGCCTTCAAGCTCGGCAATACTCACGTTGCCTGCAGCCGAACGGAATTCCACATCGTACTGCTCGGGCACGACAATCCGGATATCCACCTCGAGGTCATAGTCCCGCTTCCATCGCTTCCAGGCCCGATCATTGTCGTCCTCGTCGAAACGTACTTCCACGATGACATCATCGCCATCCTGATCGAAGCGGTAGCGCTGACGGGACAGGATTTCCTTCAATTCACGATCGGAAGCCCCGTCAACATCCCGTTCCATGGTGATGGTCACCATGTCGCCTCGATGCGTGACGACATCGATATCGCCGTAGTCGATATCCAGAAACAGCGTGCCACCGGGGGCCACGCGGAATTGATCCTTCACGACGTCCTGTCGTGCCTGGGCGTCTGCTGCCATACCTGCCATCAGGATGAGCGCCAGAACGTGGCGCAAGCTGACGAATGATCTCATTGTACTCCCTCGAATGATTGGCTTTGGTCTACGGACTCCCGATGAATGGGTTACGCAGGACCGGTGTTTGCCCTTCGGCAGAACGGACGTGCCCTTCCTAATCGTGATCCACGGTGATCTCTCCGCTCAACAGGCGGATCTGGATCTCTCCTCCTCCCTTTCCGATGCGTACTTCGGCCCGACGGGACCGCTGGTCCCTGTCCTGTCCCCGGGTGCGCACCACCTCCACTTCCCAGTCTTCATTGGAGATGTCGATGCCCCCTGACTCCTGTACGTTGGCGATGAGCATGGCATGGGTACTGCGGGGCAGCACCAGTTCGATGTCGCCGTGACCCAGATCGATCTCGATTCCTGAATCTTCCAGGAATCGGGCGTCCTCAACTTCCAGTTCGATGTCGCCGACCTCGGATATGACGCGTACCGAATTGCGGACCCCGGAGAGTTCCACATCGCCTGCCAACGTCTCGATCCGGATCGGTCCACCGATCATCTCGGCCTCTACATCCCCACCGGAGGTCGTGGCCGTCAGGGAACCGTCGACATCTGCCGCTTCGATACTGCCACCACCACTGGAAAGCGTGGCATCCCCTTCCACATTCATGACGTCGAGATTGCCGGCCGACGTCACGGCCGTGAGATCGCCCTGGATGCCGAAAATGTCGACATTGCCGCCAGCCGTCGTCACGGCCGCGTCGCCGGACACCATTTCAAGATCGATGTTGCCTCCGCCCGTTGTAATGCTCACGGAAGCGCCCACTTGGGAAACCTCGACACCGCCGCCATCGGAGTTGATGGCAACCGACCCGGCGATCTCTTCAAGGACGATGACGCCCCCATCGGAACGGATGGCTACATCGCCCTGCTGGTTTTCGACCTCAATGGTGCCACCTCCTTGCCGGATGACGAGATTGCCGGACAGACCGGAGACTTCGATGGCTCCCCAATCAACGTCCAATTCCACGTCCACGTTCATCGGAATGCGGATTTCCAGGCGGGTTCCCCGGGGAACGCCGACACCGGCCACAGCCCGGCGCGAGCCGGATTGACTCGACTCCAGCACCATTTCACGCCCGCGGTTCATGGCCTCTGTCCGCCCGACATCACCAAACGGAATGGTCTGGGAGATCTCCAGGCGCCTTCCCGAGGTGGAGGTCAGCTCCAGACGACCGCCCAGATCCTCCAGAATCAACGTGCGCACATCGTCCATGTCCCACGTGTACTCGTGTTCGTACTCCCAGCCATCGTCTGTCCTGCTGACTTCCTGGGCATTGGCAGACACCCCTCGTCCGAAAAGGACGAGGAGCAGTCCGATCCAAAGCCATGCGGCAGTCGAGCGTTTGGGTGTGCTTTGTCTCATTTCATTCAACCGATTCAAGGGGTTGCGTGGACTCCATGCCGGCAAGCATGGACTCTGCCTGATTCCGGATGAACGGATTGGCATCGCGACGGGCCTGGCGCAGCGCGTCCTGAACGTCCATTGACGTCAACTCGTTGGTCGTCAGCAGGTTGAGGACCTCAATTCGGATGGCCGAATTCCGCTCGTTGGTCAGCATGCCGATCAAGGTCTCTTTCAAGGATGCGGACATCGGAGCCGTCTGGTGCAGCGAGGCCAGCGCCTTCAGTGTCTGCAGCCGGATTCCTTCGTTCGATTCGGTCTGCAGGACTTCTTCCATGGCCTGAGTCAGGGCAGGATCCGGCGCTGTCCGCAGAATCTCTGATTCAGATACGGCCCGCACCGCACGCAAGCGTCCGCCGGGATTCGTCTCATCCCGCAAGGCCTGGCTCAGGAGTGCCTGTACCCGGGGATCGGACAGGTTTGCCTCGATGGACGCCGGACGGGATTCTTCCCAGCTGATCTGGACGATTCCGGTTTCCTGATTCACGCGGATATCGGAAATGCGTGCATCGGCGCTGGGCAGACCACCGCGCTCCACTGAGCCGGGAAATCCGCCCGACGACAACCGACCCGCGAAGAACACCAGAATGACAACGCATGCTGCCAGTGCCAGTCGAGGGAGGGACGGCAGGACGTTCCAGCGAAATCGGCGGGCGGGACGGGATGCTTCTGCCTGGAGACGGCGGGTCGTGGACATCCGGATGGCTGCCAGGACATCGTCCTCGATCTGTACGGAGGGATTCCTGGGAACGGCAACGTCAAGCCCGGCAAGCCCGGCCAGATGCTCCCTGCACGCCGGACAGGCGTCCAGCCTCTGCTGTACGTCTGCACGTGCCGAAGCTCCGAGTTCGTCGTAGTGGAAGAGGACCAGGTCCTCTCTGGAATGTGAGCATGAATGATTCATGATCTTCTCGATGATGATGATGCATCCTCAGCCAAGGCGGCTGAAGGCGCAGCATGATGTTGCAAAGCGTCCCGGAGTTTCTGGGTGGCACGGAACAGGTAGTTCTTGACCGTGCCTTCAGCACAATCGATCATCACGGCAATCTCCCGCAGGCGATATCCGTGCATGTGCTTGAGCACGAAAACAGAGCGTTCACGGTCGGAAAGCAGGTCGAGGCTGGCCCGGATCTCGCTGGAGAGTTCGTGGGCAAGCAGGACTTCATCGGCCTGCGCCCGACTGTCCTCGAACAGCGCGGGTGAGGTCTCTCCGGCTTCCTCAAGGGAAACACCGTTCCTGCGATGCCACTTCTTCTTCATGTTGAGAGCCTGGTTGATGACGATGCGCGTCAGCCAGGTGCCGAATGAGGCGTCGCTGCGGAAGGTGTGCAGTTTCCGGTAGGCCCGGATGACACCTTCCTGATAGGCATCATAGGCGTCCTGCATGTTTCCCGTGATGCCATGCGCCACCTGCAGGATGCGTCTGTCATACAGACGCACCAGTTCGTCAAAGGCCCGGTTGTCACCGCCTTTGGCCGCCTGTATGAGTTCGTTCTCGTGGTGATTCATGATCGGCCGGTTCACAGATTGGACACCTGCTGCACTCCGTTGGTTTGCACGATACGCATGACAGAACGATGATGTGGCCCAGTCCCTCATACGCCGTATGTTGGGACTCCTTGAAACCCCTCCGCACCGCCTCTTCCATGCGCGTTCCTTTCCTGCGTGCCCCCTTGCTTCCGGCCCTGCTTGTCGTCCTCGGTGCCTGCTGGGGATGTGGCTCGCCCCCGGTTCAAAACGGGCCACCCTCCGTGGTCTGGTCTGACGTATCGGAAGCGCTGGGGTTACCCGAGGGCATTCAAGTATTCGAGGGACAGGATGAAAATGCGCCGCTGAAGGCCTGGATGGCACGCGTAGACGTCCACACTCCGGGAATCGATGTGCAGGTGGTTTCTTCGGATGATGACGATGGGCGGGAATCCGTCAGCGACATGGTTCGGGACGCAGGTGCGTGCCTGGGCGTGAACGGGGGCTATTTCCTGCAGAACGATTCCGGATTTGAACACATCGGCCTGCTGATTGCCGACGGCACCTTCGTCAATCCTGCCACGCCGGGTGTATATGTGGATGGCGTCCGGTATCAGGTACGACGCTCAGCGCTCGGACTGGATGCCGCCAATACACCGCGTATCGGATGGGTGAGTGGCACGGAAGATGCATCCATGTGGTGGACGAAACCCATCGACAACAGTGCCGGTGCGCCAGTGGACACCGTGGATATGGACGGCGGCGTGTTCTGGGACGCAAGGGATGCTGTCGCGGCGGGCCCACTCCTCGTCCTGGACGGCTCAAAGCAGGTTGCTGCGGACGAAGAGGTCTTTTTCCACACCACAATCCCCAATGTGCACCCCCGCACGGCGGCCGGTATCGATGAGGAGGGCCGCCTCCTCTTATTGGTGGTCGACGGCCGTCAGCAGTCCAGCCGCGGTGTCGACCTGGATGAACTGGCTGACTTGATGCTGGACTTTGGCGCTACGGCCGCCCTGAACATGGATGGAGGAGGATCAAGCACCATGATCGTGCGGGATGCCTTGATCAATCGGCCTGCGGGCGCCACCTATCAGCGGGAAGTCGTTTCTGGCATCATCGTGTCGTGCCCATAGACGGACAGGACATCCGGAAACCGGATCAGTCAGGCCGCTTTGACGGCCCGGTGCTGCGCTGGCAATTCAAGCAAACGCTCTACCCGCTTGTCTGCATTCGGAGCTGACTTCATGGCCCGGGACACTATTCGACCGTCCCTCCGGATAAAGAAGGCAGATACCAGGATTCCGAGCGGAGGAAGCAGGGAAACGAGCAGGATGATGACGGATTTGGCAGCGGCTCCCAATGATTCGCGCGTCACGGTTGCCGTGATGGCCATCCACCAGCCGATGAAGGACACGAACATCCCGATGGCAATGAAGAACGTCGCTACGCCTCCGGTGGAAAGATAGATGTCACGAAGCATGTCGGAGGCGCCGCCTGTGGGGCGCATTGGATGATAACAGAACTGCTCTACGGCCGGGGTCCCGTGTTGATGCGTGGCCAATGTGGTGATTGCATTAATACACCCGACGCTGCGCCTGATTGCTTCATTCCGGGCGACGCCTGTTCGCCGCGCCGTTGTTCTGCCCTGCATGGGACATAGCCGCAGGCAGAACGGGTCATGGTAACAGGGCCAAGAAACAACATGGGCGCGGCCGCTGAATGCGGCCGCGCCCATAGGTAGGTCCGGCTATTGTTTTGTTACGCATCCAGTTGAGGATGCGCATCGACCGGTCAGGGAGCGGATACCTCCTCGGCGGCGCCATCGCCACTCGATTCGGTGCCAACGGCCGCCTGAAGCTCTTCGTACTCCTTCTGGGAGCCGACGATGAGATCCTTGAACTGGCGCTGTCCGGTACCGGCAGGAATGAGGTGACCAACGATCACGTTTTCCTTCAGACCGAAGAGCGGATCCTGCTTGGCAGCGATGGATGCTTCCGTAAGGACTTTCGTCGTTTCCTGGAACGAAGCAGCCGACACGAAAGAGTCGGTTGCCAGGGCGGCCTGGGTAATCCCCAGAAGCACCGGCTCGGCCACGGCAGGCTGTGCCTCGCGGACCATGACTTCCTTCTTGTCCTGACGCTTCATCGTGGAGTTGACTTCACGCAGGCGACGACGATCAACGACCTCACCGATGGAGAGATCGGCATCTCCGGCATCGATGACGACAAAATTGTCGTAGAGGTTGTCGTTCATCTCTTCAAGCACGAAGCGATCGACGTAGTTGTCCTCGAGCAGCGTGGTATCACCGGCATCCACAACGAGTACCTTCTGCATCATCTGACGCACGATGCACTCGATGTGCTTGTCGTTGATGGTCACACCCTGCAGACGGTAAACTTCCTGGATCTCGTTGACCAGATACTCCTGTACGGCACGGGGGCCGAGGATGGCCAGGATGTCCTGCGGTGCCACCTGTCCATCGGACAGCGGATCACCGGCACGAACGAAGTCGTTTTCGTGAACCAGCAAGTGCTTCGTCAGGGACACCAGGTACGTTTTCGATTCCGTGCCGTCACGGCTCGTCACGATGACTTCCTGCGAACCACGCTTACGACCACCGAAGCTGACGATACCGTCAATCTCGGATACTTTCGCAGCGTCGTTCGGCGTACGGGCTTCGAACAGTTCCGTAACACGCGGCAGACCACCCGTAATGTCACGGGTCTTGGCGGACTGGCGCGGGATCTTCACGAGAACGTGACCGGCACCCACTTTGTCCTTGGCGTCAACCTGGATACGGGCGCCTACCGGCAGCGGATATTCGCGCTCGCCTTCCTTGCCCTTGACGAGGATGGCCGGGGTCAGGGAGCGTTCGCGCGTATCGATGATGACTTTTTCCTTGTAGCCGGTCTGTTCGTCCGACTCCTCGCGGAAGGTCACACTCTCGATGATGTCCTGGAAACCGACAGTACCCGCAAATTCGGACATGATGACCGAGTTGTAGGGGTCCCATGCAGCCAGAACGCCGCCTTTCTCAACGGTTTCGCCGTCTCCAACGAGAACTTCGGCACCGTACGGAATGAGGTAGGAAATGAGTTGACGATTTCCGTCTTCCGGATCCACGATGTGGATCTCCCCCTGACGGGAAAGCACCACGTCCTTGGACTCTTCACCCGTGTCGAATTCAACCGAACGCAGGTTCTCGAAGACGGCCTTACCGGCAAACTTCGTCTGGATGGTTGATTCGGCCGAGATACGGCTGGCCGTACCACCGATGTGGAAGGTACGGAGGGTCAGCTGCGTACCCGGCTCACCGATGGACTGGGCGGCTACAACACCGACCGATTCTCCGGTCTCGACCATGCGGTTCGAGCCGAGGTTACGACCGTAGCAAAGGGCACACACACCGCGACGCGACTCACACGTCAGTACGGAGCGGATTTCGACTTCCTCAATGGAGGTCTCAGCGATGGAACGGGCTTTCTCCTCGTCGATCAGCTCGTTGGCTTCAACGATCGTGTCGCCCGTCAGCGGATCGGTCACATCGTGAACCGATACGCGACCGAGGATGCGGTCAGCCAGCGGCTCGACCACGTCCTCGTTGTCCTTGAGCGCCGAGATGCGGATACCGCGGAGGGTACCACAATCGTGCTCGTTGACCGTCACGTCCTGGGCGACATCGACGAGACGACGCGTCAGGTAACCGGCATCAGCCGTCTTGAGGGCGGTATCAGCAAGACCCTTACGGGCACCGTGCGTGGAGATGAAATACTCCAGAACGGTCAGGCCTTCCTTGAAGTTGGAGATAATCGGGTTCTCGATGATCTCGCCGGCAGAACCTACGAGGGATTTCTGCGGCTTGGCCATCAGACCACGCATACCACCCAGCTGACGAATCTGCTCTTTCGAACCACGAGCACCGGAGTCGGCCATCATGTAGATGGCGTTGAATCCGTCGCGGTCCTGCTTGAGGGACTCGAACAGTACCTCGGATACCTGGTTGTTGATGTGCGTCCAGATATCGATGACCTGGTTGTAGCGCTCGTTCTCCGTGATGAAGCCCATGGCGTAGTTGCCACGTGCTTTCTCCACTTCCTTCTGTGCGCCTTCGATCAACTGGATCTTGGCATCCGGGATGACGATGTCTGCGATCGAGAAAGTTAGACCGGCCACCGTGGCGTTCTCGAATCCGAGCTCCTTGATGGCGTCCAGGAAGGCAGCCGTCTGCGGGAAGCCCGCAGCTTTGAGCACGCGACCGATGATGCCGCGAAGGTTCTTCTTCGTCAGCACCTCGTTGATGTAGCCCACACCTTCGGGTACGATCTCATTGAAGAGGATGCGTCCCATCGTGGTATCGATGACGGCACCATCATCAAGGCGGACCTTGACCTTGGCGTGCAGGTGCACAACGCCCTGATCGTAGGCCTGGCGCGCCTCACCCATGGATGAGAATCGCATACCTTCGCCGCGCTCGCCATTGGAGGACTTAGTCATGTAGTACAGACCCAGGACCATGTCCTGTGTCGGAACAGCAATCGGACCACCGTGGGCGGGCGAAAGGATGTTGTGGCTCGAGAGCATGAGCAGCTGGGCTTCCAGCGCGGCGTCATGCGAAAGCGGTACGTGGACAGCCATCTGGTCACCGTCGAAGTCGGCGTTGAACGCCGTACATACGAGCGGGTGGAGACGGATGGCTTTCCCTTCGATGAGCACAGGCTGGAAGGCCTGGATACCCAATCGGTGAAGCGTCGGAGCACGGTTGAGCAGCACCGGACGACCCTGGATCACTTTTTCCAGGATGTCCCACACATCGCTCGTGCGACGGTCCACGACTTTCTTGGCGCTCTTGACCGTCTTGACGATACCGCGCTCGATGAGCTTGCGGATGACGAACGGCTTGAAGAGTTCGACGGCCATCTGCTTGGGCAAGCCGCACTGGTGCAGTTTCAGCTCGGGACCGACGACGATAACCGAACGACCGGAGTAGTCGACACGCTTACCGAGGAGGTTCTGACGGAAACGACCCTGCTTACCCTTCAGCATGTCGGAAAGCGACTTCAGGGCGCGGTTCGAATCCGAACGCACGGCGTTGGCCTTGCGTGAGTTGTCGAACAGCGAGTCGACGGCTTCCTGAAGCATGCGCTTCTCGTTGCGCAGGATGACTTCAGGTGCCTTGATGTCGATCAGGCGCTTGAGACGGTTGTTCCGGATGATGACACGACGGTAGAGGTCGTTCAGGTCGGACGTGGCAAAACGGCCACCTTCGAGCGGCACCAGCGGGCGCAGCTCCGGCGGGATGACCGGGATGACACGCATGACCATCCACTCCGGACGGTTTTCGATGCGGCGATTGGCTTCGCGGAAAGACTCGACGACCGTCAGACGCTTGAGGGCTTCTGCCTTGCGCTGCTGGCTCGTTTCCGTCTTGATCTGGAAGCGCAGCTCCTGTGCCGTGCGGACGAGGTCCGTACGCTTGAGCAGCTCTTCAACCGCTTCGCCACCGATCATGGCGACGAATTTTTCCGGATCGTCGTCTTCGAGGCGATTGTTGTCCTCGCGGATCTGGTAGAGGATGTTGAAATACTCATCCTCCGTCAGCAGCTGCTTCTCCTCGACACCGAGGTTGGCGGCGCTGCCCGGATTGACGACAACGTAGTTCTCGTAGTAGATGATCTTCTCGAGATCCTTGGAGCGGATACCGAGCAGGTGACCAATCTTGTTCGGAAGGGTCTTGAAGTACCAGATGTGCACGACGGGCACAGACAACGTGATGTGTCCCATGCGCTCGCGACGTACGGACTTCTGCGTGACCTCTACACCACAGCGGTCACAGATGATGCCTTTGTAGCGGATACGCTTGTACTTGCCACAATGACATTCCCAGTCCTTGACAGGACCGAAAATCTTCTCGCAGAAGAGTCCTTCCTTCTCAGGCTTGAAGGAGCGGTAGTTGATCGTTTCAGGCTTCAGGACCTCTCCGTACGAGCGCTCCAGAATGGCTTCCGGGGAGGCCAGGCTGACGGTGATGCTGCTGAAGTTCTTCTTGATCTTCTGGGGTTTTCCGTAGGGCATGTCGGAATACGAAGGTTAGGATGCGTGGGGATGGCGGCTGGAGGGATCAGTCGAGATTGACTTCCAGTCCCAGCCCCTGCAATTCGCGAACGAGGACGTTGAAGGACTCTGGCGTGCCGGCTTCCGGCATGTTTTCGCCCTTCACGATGCATTCGTAGGCCTTGGAACGGCCTTGAACGTCGTCCGATTTGTAGGTCAACATCTCCTGGAGAACGTTGGAGGCGCCGTAGGCATAGAGTGCCCAGACCTCCATCTCCCCGAGACGCTGGCCACCGAACTGCGCCTTACCACCGAGCGGCTGCTGGGTGATGAGCGAGTACGGCCCAATCGAACGGGCATGCAGCTTGTCGTCCACGAGGTGACTCAGCTTCAGCATGTAGATGTAACCGACCGTCGTCTGCTGGTCGAATGCAGATCCCGTGCGGCCATCGTACAGCTGCGTACGACCGTCGACCGGGAGGCCTGCCTTCTTCATGGTCTCCTCCACGTCGGCAACCGTGGCTCCGTCGAAGATCGGCGTGGCGAAGTTCGTTCCGAGCTTCTTGCCGGCCCAACCGAGCAGGGTTTCGTAGATCTGACCCAGGTTCATTCGCGAAGGCACACCGAGCGGGTTGAGCACGATGTCCACAGGTGTACCGTCCTCGAGGAACGGCATGTCTTCCTGCGGGACGACCTTGGCGATGACACCCTTGTTACCGTGGCGACCGGCCATCTTGTCACCGACCGAGATCTTGCGCTTCTTGGCGACATAGACCTTGGCCAGCTGAACGATGCCCGGGGGCAGTTCGTCGCCCATCTGGACCTGGTGCTTGTCACGCTTGGCAGCGCCTTCCACGTTGCGATGAGCCCGCTCGAAGTTGCGGATCATCTTCTTGACGTTGGCATCGAGCTTTTCGTCGCCAGTGAATGCGCATCGCGGATCGATGTCCAACGGATTGACATCCTTGAACTTCTTCTTGTCGATCTTCGCGCCCTCGGAAACGAGGACTTCGCCGTTGCGCTTGACCAGGTCCTTGGCCTTCTTGCCATCAAGCAGGCCGAAAAACTTGTCCCAGAACGTGGAGACCAGTTCGGACATGGCCAGTTCGAGATCCTTCTCGATTTCGGCCAGGCGCTTGTTCTCCTCTTTCTTGGAAGCCGGATCCAGTTTGCGGCGGCTGAAGAGTTTGGTGTCGATGACGACACCCTTCATTCCCGGAGGTGCTTTCAGCGACGCGTCCTTCACGTCTCCGGCCTTGTCACCGAAGATGGCGCGGAGGAGTTTCTCTTCCGGCGTCGGATCGGTTTCGCCCTTCGGCGTGATCTTGCCGACAATGATGTCGCCTGCCTTTACCTCGGCACCGACGCGGATGATGCCGCGCTCGTCGAGGTCCTTGGTGGCTTCCTCGGATACGTTCGGGATCTCACGGGTGAGTTCTTCCTCACCGCGTTTCGTATCGCGAACCTGAAGTTCGAACTCCTCGATGTGGATCGACGTGTAGACGTCGTCGGCCACGAGACGCTCGGAGATGACGATGGCATCCTCGAAGTTGTACCCGCGCCATGGCATGAAGGCCACCAGCACGTTCTTTCCGAGGGCCAGTTCACCGTTGTCCGTCGAGAATCCGTCCGTCAGGATGGTGTTCTCCTCAACGCGGTCTCCAACCTTGACGATCGGGCGCTGGTTGACGGCCGTGTCCTGGTTGGTACGGCGGAATTTCGTCAGCCTGTACGATTTTACGGGCTCGTCGAAAGAGAGCGTTTCCTCATCCTTGGAGCGGTCGTAGCGGATCCGGATTTCCCGGGCATCCACGTACTCAACGACCCCTTTGCCTTCGGCCACGAGTACGGCACGCGAATCGCGGGCAACACGGCCTTCGAGACCGGTACCTACGAGCGGTGCTTCGGCACGCAGCATCGGCACGGCCTGGCGCTGCATGTTCGATCCCATGAGGGCGCGGTTGGCATCATCGTGTTCCAGGAACGGGATGAGCGAGGCGGCCGGGGAAACGATCTGGTTCGGCGAGATGTCCATGTACTGGACTTCATCGGGCTCGACGACCGGGAAGTCGCCACGGCGACGGCAGCGCACCAGTTTGTTTACAAAGTTGCCCTTGTCGTCGATCGGTGCGTTGGCCTGCGCGATCATGGCGTGGTCTTCCTGCTCAGCCGAGAGGAACTCGATGTTCTTCGTGACCTTGCCGTTCTTGACCACACGGTACGGCGTCTCGATGAAGCCGTAGTCGTTGATGCGGGCGTGCACACAGAGGGACGAGATCAGACCGATGTTCGGACCTTCAGGGGTCTCGATCGGACAGAGGCGGCCATAGTGCGTGTAGTGAACGTCACGAACCTCGAAGCCGGCACGCTCACGGGTAAGACCACCCGGACCAAGCGCGGACATACGACGCTTGTGCGTCAGTTCGGCCAGCGGGTTCGTCTGGTCCATGAACTGGCTCAGCTGGTTCGTGCCGAAGAACGTATTGATTACGCTCGACACGGTCCGTGCGTTGACCAGGTCCTGGGGAGTGAATTTGTCGGCATCACGCAGGTTCATCCGCTCCTTGATGGTACGGGCCATGCGGGCCATACCCAGAGAGAACTGCGAGGCCAACTGTTCGCCGACGGACCGGACACGACGGTTGCCGAGGTGGTCGATGTCGTCGACGTTGCTTTTGCCGTTCTGCAGACTGATCAGTTCGCCGATGATGGCGATGATGTCGTTGCGGGACAGCGTCTGGAGTTTCTTGTCTTCGCTGAGGCGCAGACGGGAGTTGATGCGGTAGCGACCGACTTCACCCAGATCGTAGCGCTTGTCGCTGAAGAACAGGCGCTCGAGGACGCCGCGAGCGGTGTCCTGATCCGGCGCTTCCGTCCCACGGAGCTGCAGGTAGAGGTACTCGAGCGCTTCCTTCTCGGAGTGCGTCGGGTCCTTTTTCAGGGTGTTGATCAGCGTCGTCTTGTCGAGTTCGTTCTCCTCGGTCTCCTCACGGACCAGATGGATCTTCTCGATCTCCGCTTCCTTCAGCTTGTCGTAATCCTCTTCCGTCAGCTCGTGCTGGGCCGGCAGGATGACTTCACGCTCGATGCGCTGTTCAATGACTTCGCCGGTGTCCTCGTCGACGACTTCCGTCATGCGCTCGATGGACACTGTAGCCGCCAGTCTCCGACCAACAGCCGACTTGAACGACTTCTTGGTCTTGCTGGAAACCGTATCGGCCAGGTCGAAGAGCTTGACGATCTCCTCGTTGCTCGAGTACCCGAGGGCGCGCAGCAGCGTGGTGACGGGAAGCTTCTTCTTCCGGTCGATGTAGGCCCACATCATGTTGCCGACATCGGTGGAGAACTCGATCCACGATCCACGGAAAGGGATCACGCGGGCCGAGTACAGGTCCGTTCCGTTCGGGTGCTTGCTCTGCCCGAAGAAAACACCGGGGGAACGGTGCAACTGCGAGACCACGACGCGCTCGGCGCCGTTGATCACGAACGTACCGCGCTCCGTCATGAACGGCAGGTTGCCCAGATAGACTTCCTGTTCGATGGCTTCTTCCGCTTCATCCTCATCCTCGTCTTCCTTGGCGGAGAGACGCAGCTTGGCTTTCAGGGGAACGGAGAAGGACAGACCCTGTGCGATGCATTCCTCTACGGAGTGCTTCGGAGCATCCAGTCCGTACTGGATGAACTCGAGCGTGTAGCGCTCACGACTGTCGTTGATCGGGAAGTGCTCACTGAACACCGCCTGAAGACCCGTATTCTCCCGCTCTTCCGGGGGAATGTGGTCCTGAACGAAGTCGTGGAACGACTGCAATTGGACATCCAGAAAATCCGGATAGTCCTTGATGGTCTTGATGCGCGCGAACGTAGAGCGCACGGCTTGACTCTTTACCTTGGGCATGGTGCGGTCAGTTACCGTTGAGGATTGAGGATGGCACGGTGGCCGTGGTCAGACCTGATTGAACCGCCGAAAGCCGGCCCCGGAATCCGGGACCGGCCAGGTCTTTCGGCGTCAGCTGTTGGGGAGCTGCACCGTAGAACGCTTACTTGAGTTCTACTTCGGCTCCGGCGCCTTCCAGCTTGGACTTGAGCTCTTCGGCTTCCTCTTTGGAAACCTGCTCTTTGACCGTCGAAGGAGCACCATCGACCATTTCCTTGGCTTCTTTGAGGCCAAGACCGGTGATGCCGCGGACTTCCTTGATCACGTTGATCTTCTTGTCGCCTGCCGACTTGAGGATCACGTCGAATTCGGTCTGCTCTTCGCCACCGCCGGCGGCGCCGTCGCCACCTGCAGGACCTGCAACCGCTACGGCAGCAGCAGCAGGCTTGATGCCGTATTCGTCTTCGAGGAGCTGAGCCAGCTCGTTGGCTTCCTTGATCGTGAGACCGACCAGCGATTCAGCGAGTTCTTTGATATCTGCCATGATGTTTTCTTTCTCCTGCAGCTGTCTGCGCCCGAGGGGCTCGGCTGCCGATTAAGGGTTGATGGAAATCGATTTCCGTTTCCGCAGCCAGAAGCCGCGGCACAATCACGATCAGGCTTCTGCCTTCTCTGCGATCGTCTTGATGGCTCCAACAAGGTTGGAACCCTGGGCCTGCAGACCACCGACGATATTCGTGATGGGGGACTGCAGAAGTGTGATGATCTCCCCGATGAGCTCTTCCTTCGACTTGAGGGCAGCCAGCATGTCGAGTGCATCCGCGTGGTAGACGGCGCCTTCAACATGGGCTCCTTTCAATTCAGGAAGTTCTCCCTTCGTCTCTTCAAGGTATTTCTTGATGACACGACCCGGAGCCGACGGCTCTTCGGAGAAGGCCACGGCCGTTGGACCGTGAAGAGTTTCGAATACCTCGTCGTATCCACCGATGCGCTCCATTGCGAGGCGCAGCATGGTGTTCTTGATGACTTTGTATTCAACGCCGGCGTCACGGAAGCGGGTACGCAGTTCGGTAGCCTGCTCGACCGAAAGACCGGAGTAATTGGTGATGTAGATGGTAGGCGTCTGCTCAAGCTTCTCAACAAGCTGGTCGACAGCCGCCTCCTTCTGTGTTCTGGTCATTGCCATGATATCAGTGTGTCTATTGCCCCGAAGGGCCGTTCAGAAGGGGCACTAGCGCAGCGACGAAGCCACCTGTGAGCGATCCATCGGGATACCGGGTCCCATGGTCGTCGACATGGTGATTGAGCGCAGGTACGTGCCTTTGGCGGCTGCAGGGCGCAGGCGCAGGATTTCTTTCAGGAAGGCTTCGGCATTCTCCTGGATCTGCTCGGCGGAGAAAGAGGCCTTTCCGATGGAGCAGTGCAGGATTCCGGCTTTGTCAACGCGGAAATCGATCTTACCAGCCTTGACTTCGGCAACAGCCGCAGCCAGGTCCATGGTGACCGTACCACTTTTCGGGTTCGGCATCAGACCACGGGGACCAAGGACGCGACCGAGTTTACCTACAACGGCCATGACGTCCGGCGTGGCAATGACCACGTCGAAGTCCGTCCAGCCTTCTTTCTGGATCTTGTCGGCCATGTCATCGAGACCGACATGATCGGCACCGGCATCGCGCGCCTCCTGCTGCTTGCCTTCGTTGGCGAGCACGAGGACACGAACATCCTTACCGGTTCCGTGCGGAAGAGCCACCGTGCCACGGACCATCTGGTCGGCGTGACGGGGGTCCACTCCGAGGCGAACATCCAGATCGACGGATTCGTCGAACTTGGCGGACGCCGTTTTCTTTACGAGTTCTGCCGCTTCCGAAACACCGACGGGCCCTTCCATCTGCGCAAGCAGTTCCTGGGCGGCGCGGAAGCGTTTTCCTTTCTTGGCCATTGTTTGATTGATCTTTGCGGTTCAGACGCCCCGTCCAGTGACGGTTGGCTCCCGCAGGTGATGGGTGTGCCCCGAGTCCTGCCCGTGTGGCAGAATCGGCCTGACGAATCAGGCTTTGACTTTGGGGGCTCCTTTGACCTTGAGACCCATGGACCGGGCAGTACCGGCAATCATGCGGGCTCCCTGGTCCAGGTCAAACGCGTTGAGGTCCTGCATCTTCTGCTCGGCGATCTCCCGGCACTGGTCCCAGGTTACCGTTCCGACGTTCTCACGCAGGGGGTCAGCCGCACCGGACTTGATCTTGGCCGCGTTCTTGAGCAGAACAGCCGCCGGCGGGCTCTTGACGATGAAGGTGAAGGACTTGTCGGCGTAGACGGTGATGACTACAGGAACGATGAGTCCGTTCTTGTCCTGCGTGGCGGCATTGAACGCCTTGCAGAACTCCATGATGTTGACGCCTTTCTGACCAAGAGCAGGACCGATAGGCGGAGCTGGCGATGCCTGCCCGGCCCGGATCTGCAGCTTGATGTAGCCGTCGATTTTCTTTGCCATGTCTTTCGCGGTTCAAACGCCGTGCAAAACGGCTCCCGCTGGGGTTTGGTTGCTAAATTGCGCAAGCCGATGTATAACAGCCCGCACCTTGCTCAGTTCCGGGAGAAACAATGTCCCGGGTGAATATTCCTCGAAGGGACTACTCTTCGTGCTCGACCTGGAGGTAGTCGAGCTCAAGCGGCGTCTTTCGGCCGAAGATGGAAACCATCACACGGACCTTCATCTTGTCGGGGAATACCTCCTCGACCACGCCGTTGAAGTTGTTGAACGGTCCGTCGACCACCTTGACGGCGTCGCCGTCCTTGAACGGAATCTCCGGCTGCTCGCCCGCATCACGCACTTCGTCCATCTTCCCGAGGATGCGATTGACCTCGTCAGGGCGAAGTGGCGTGGGCTCGTCACCCGTTGTCAGGAACCCTACGACCGAGGGAACCCCCGACAGGATGTGCATGAGTTCCTTGTCCAGAACCGCATTGACCAGGATGTATCCCGGGAAGAAGTTCTTCTCACGCGTCCGCTTTTTGCCAGCACGCATCTCGAAGACCGTTTCGGTCGGAATCATGATCTCCGGCATCTTTTCGAGCATGCCGAGACGATCCAGTTCTTCTTCGAGGTACTCCTTTACTTTCTTCTCATGACCGGAGAAGGTGCGCAGAACGTACCATTTCCGAATCTGATTTCCTTTGGCAGCATCCATGGACGTGCGGATTGGGTGGGTGGAATCAGCGTAGCTGGGGTGCGTCAGCCGTAAATGACTTCAAGCACCGTGCTGATAACACGGTCGGTGGCAAAAATGAAGAGAGCAATCACGATCGAAGCCACAATGGTGACGACCGTGCTGCTGATCAGCTCTTTCTGCGTCGGCCAGGTGACTTTGCGCATCTCCTTGCCAACTTCCTGCATGTATTCGCCGATGCCTGCCATGTCACTCCTACTTGTTTGATGCTGTTTTCAGTCGGGACACCCCCGGGGCATCCGTCTACCGCAGCCGAGGCTGCTTGTTGCACGGGCGGCAGGACTCGAACCTGCAGCCTGCGGTTTTGGAGACCGCTGCTCTGCCAATTGAGCTACGCCCGTATCCTGTTTCCCGGTTCTTGCCCGGCTCTTCGTTGGACTTCGTAGCAGTTCGCTTCGCCGTACGTGAGTACGGCTCGCTTCCGCTCCTCGTCCGCCTTGACCCGGCCAATTCCGAGAAACAATCTCATTGCAAATCGAAAACCTCCGCCTTGAAGCGTCCAATTCCGGCTTGCAAATTCAATGAACAGAACCACCGATTCAGGCGGTCCCAGATGCACAGGTGCCGAGGGCCGTTTCCGACCCTCGGCGATGTGCGAGTTGGTGTTTTACGGGAGAGGAAATCCCCATCCGCAAAACGGGTTGGATTGCGTCCTGTCGAGGCGGGCAAGGAGCCGGAGTGAGACGTACTTGCGCACGTCGCAACGACCGGCGACAAAGCCCAACAAAGAGAGGGCGCAATCCGGACGTTTTAGTCGAGGATTTTCGACACGACGCCAGCACCTACCGTGCGACCGCCTTCGCGGATGGCAAAGCGCAGGCCCTGCTCCATGGCAACCGGCACGATCAGCTTCACCTTGAACTGCGTGTTGTCGCCAGG
>Ga0209273_10000368_pt1 | contig 61636 bp, 53 predicted proteins | sample tdAd471_FD_187126 | JGI IMG/M metagenome (GOLD analysis project Ga0209273, IMG submission 187126) | Marine sediment microbial communities from the Atlantic coast under amendment with organic carbon and nitrate - tdAd47.1 (SPAdes)... | ecosystem: Environmental > Aquatic > Marine > Coastal >...
AAATAAAGTAATTTTGGTTGGTAACCTTGGGCGCGACCCGGAAGTGCGCACGATGAATGACGGTTCACCTGTTGTGAATCTCTCCATCGCCACGTCCGAGAGCTGGCGCGACCGTAATTCGGGCGAGCGCAAGGAACGCACTGAATGGCACCGGGTTGTCATCTTCAACGAAAACCTGGCCAAAGTGGCGCAGCAATACCTGAAGAAGGGCTCGACCGTATATATCGAAGGCCAGCTGCAGACCCGCAAATGGACCGATCAGCAGGGCGTTGAGAAATACTCGACCGAGGTCGTGCTGCAGCGCTATCGCGGCGAACTGACCATGCTTGGCGGCCGTGGTGACAACCAGGGCGGCGGCTTTGCCGACAACAACCAATCTGGTTACGGCGCTGGCGATTTCGCGGGCCCATCCGGTGGCGGCCAAGGCGGCGGTCAGGGTGGCGGCTTTGGCGGCGGCCAACAAGGCGGTGGCCAGCAGGGCGGCAATTTCGGCGGCGGTGCCGACCTGGACGACGAAATCCCGTTCTGATCCAAGTTGAATTGAAAATTAAAGATAGCCCGGAACTCCTTGTTGTTTCGGGCTTTTTTATGGGGGCTTTGTCACAATGATGACACCTGCGGAACTGGTTCAGGAACAACTGGAAGCCTATAACGCCCGCGATCTTGCGCGGTTCCTGGCATGTTTCAGTGATGACGTCTGTGTATATCGCCCACCGCATGGCGAGCCGGTGATTGAGGGGAAGGCCGCGTTCGGCGATTTCTATGCCCGCGAACGCTTCATCCACGAAGGCCTGCGTGCGGAGCTCGTGAACCGGATTGTCTTGGGGGACAAAGTGTTCGATCACGAGTTGATCCACGGCATTTCTGAGCAACCGGTCGAGATGGCGGTTTGTTTCGTAGTTGAAAATGGCCTGATCACTAAAGTGATGGGATTCTCACCGACCTAAGGGCCAATGCCAAAGGCGCGCTAACCAGCGGGTAGCGCCCTTCGGTCCTTCATACCCAGCGTAATGCTGGTCTTACTTCAGGCTTTCATAATCTGCCAACTGTTCCTGAAAGTCGCTATCTGACAGGTGAATCAGGTTTTTGGCATATTCACCGCCAAGCTTCTTTTGGGCCTGTGGGCTTAGGGCGTTCTTGATGACAGCCATGGTTCTTGGTAGCGCAACCAAAATCAACCGGTCCATCTCATCCTGTGCGGCTGCCTCATTGATTTCATCAGCGATACCCTGCAGGAACGCCTGGCTTTCCTGCTCGGGGAAATCTGCATGGTCTTCATAGGAATGCTTGGCACCTGAAGACGACTGGTGCCCGCGACCGGGCTTGTCTGATCCTTGGTCGTGCTGGAACTTGCGGGCGGCTGGGTGCTCAAGGGCGATATATTGCTGCATGGCACCGTTTACATAATGCCGTGTGTAGATTTTTGCGTGCGCGCGATCCGCTAACAAAATCCAGTCCCGGGTTTTCTTTGTGTGCATGGCTTTGCTCCTGATCCAGGGGTCTATGAGGAGTATTATACACCCATTCGGTGTGAATGTATTGACTTGGGTCAGGTGGGCGCTGGCGCTTTGGTTCGCCCTAGCCAAAGAGGGCGCGCCGACAGCGGGCTTTCAGCTCCGGTAGAAGGTCGGTTTCAAACCAGGGGTTTTTCTTGAGCCAGATGTTGTTTCGCGGGCTGGGATGCGGCAGCGGCAAGGTGCCAGCGGGCAGATTCCGCCAGTTTCTGACTGTTCCGGTCAGTGTCTTCTCGGCTCTGTCCGGCAAGTGCCAGTCCATGGCGTAACCGCCAATAACCAGCGTCAGCTTGATGTTTGGCAATTGATCAAGGAGCTGCCTGCGCCACAAAGGCGCGCATTCGGGCCGGGGCGGCATGTCGCCAGACTTGCCGGTGCCGGGATAGCAGAAGCCCATGGGCAGGATGGCAATGCGTTCGGCGTCATAGAAGGTGTCAAAGCCCACGCCCATCCAGTCCCTGAGCCGGTCGCCGGAAAGATCGTCGAACGGGATGCCGCTTTCGTGAACCTTTCGTCCAGGTGCTTGTCCGGCAATCAGTATCCGCGCGCCTGTACCCGCCTGCAAAACCGGGCGCGTGCCGTGGGGTAGGTGGGCCGCACAGTGATTGCAGTTGCGGATTTCCGAAAGAAGCGTCTCCATGGTGCGACGATAGCGTGTCAGTCCTGCTTCGTATAGGTGATGCGGAATGCCTTCTGCCAGGAAGCGCCGCCGTCATCCGATTTTTCAATATGCAGCATGCGGACGGGCGACCTGAGCTCTAGCGTCAGACGGAAATTGCGCCAGACACCGTCGCCCACTGGAAACGTGGTGCCGGACTTGATGTTGGTGAAAACAATGCTATCACCCGCTGGTGCGCCTTCATACATGTCCATGATGCCCCAGACATCATCGATCGCGGCTTTTCGGTAAACATTCCGGTATTGGTCAAAGCTGATGTAGGTTTCCATATGGAAGCCGGGGCTTGTGGTATCCGCCGGGATTTCAGCCAAAATCATGCCCTTGTGCCGCAGATGTAGGTCAACCTCCGCCGCAGGAAACGCCTGCCACGTCTGGCCGCCGTCTTCCGTCATTTCCGTTACCATGCTCCAGCGCCCTTCAAGAAGGGCCAGCCTTTGCATCATGGCGTATGGCTTTTCGGATACCGCCGGGCGCTCTGGCGTCTGCGCTATCGCTGCGGCGGTCATGATAATGGCAAAAAAAGCAGTCAGAATTGTCTTCATCGGTTGGTCCTCCCTGTTAGCATCACTCTAAGCCGCGGGGGGCAGCCAGCAATATAGAAAATGGTTTAGACTGGTCTTGTACGCCAGGCCCAGTGGCCCCATGTCTGGTTAAAGTAAAACAAAAAAGGATTGATTTGTGAGGATTGGATTGGCCCTTGGGGGCGGCGCCGGACTTGGTTGGGCCCATATTGGCGTGGTACGCGTGCTGGAAGCAGAAGGTATCCATGCGGATATCGTCTCAGGCACCAGCATCGGCTCCATCGTTGGGGCCTGTGTGGCCGCCGACATGCTGGACGACCTGGAAGAGATCGCGCGAGAGCTTACCTTCAAGGAAATGCTTTCCCTTGGCCAGTTTGGCTTCAAAAGCGGCAGCCTGATTGGTGCCGGCAAGATTGAACGCCGCCTGCGTGACCATTTCGGGACGCTGGTGATTGAGCAGATGCCCAAGCCTTTTGCTGCCGTCGCTGCAGACTTATATACCGGCGAACGGGTGGTTTTTGACGAAGGTGACGTGGTAACGGCCCTGAGGGCGTCATCGGCTGTGCCAGGTGTTCTTCCGCCGGTTGAGACCGGCCGTATGCTCCTGGGTGACGGCGGTATGGTTGACCCGATCCCGGTAAGTGCTGCGCGCGACCTGGGGGCTGATTTCATCATCGCGGTTGACCTGCAGGGTGATTATGAGGGTCGTGCCCGCCGCTATGGCCTGTCGCCCGATGGCAAGAAAAACGGCCGGGCGCTACGGACAGCGCGGGCAGGTTGGTCCATGGCCTTGCAGGCCTTGAGCCGTGCACGACTGGAGCTGGACCAGCCGGATGTCATCATCACACCGGAGATTGGCCATATCGATATGGTGGACTTCACCAAGGCCCACGAGTTGATCGCGCTTGGCAAAAAGGCAGCCCTGGATGAGCTGCCTTCGATCTGGGCCGCGATGGAACGGGCCAATTTGAGCGAAAAATCCGCCTAGCTGCCAACGTCATGCTGAACTTGTTTCAGCATCCATGTGAAAAGCAGAGGAATGCTCAACAAGTTAGCCATGGACCCTGAAACGAGTTCAGGGTGACGGACGTCAACGATTGATCTCGCGCGAGATCACAATCCGCTGGATGTCTGAAGTGCCTTCGTAAATCTGGGTCACCCGGACATCCCGGTATATTTTCTCAACCGGATATTCACTTAGGTAGCCGTAGCCGCCCAGCGTCTGGATCGCGTCTGAGCAGATTTTCTCTGCCGCTTCGGATGCGAACAGCTTGGCCATGCAGGCTTCCTTCAGGCATGGTTCGCCCGCGTCTTTCATGGCGGCGGCGTTCAGCACCATCAGTTCCGCGGCCTGCAGTTTGGTTGCCATATCCGCAAGGCGGAAACCAACGGCCTGGTGTTCAATGATCGGCTTGCCGAAGCTCATGCGTTCCTTGGCGTAGGCGAGGGCGTAATCATAGGCTGCGCGCGCCATGCCCACGCTTTGGGCGGCGATGCCGATGCGGCCGGTCTCCAGGTTCGAAAGCGCGACCTTGTAGCCCGCGCCTTCTGCGCCGAGGAGGCAGTCAGTACCCACTTCCATATCGTCGAACGTGATGTAGCAGGTGTCGGAACACTTCTGACCTAACTTGTGTTCCACGCTCGCCACTGTGTAGCCTGGCGTGTCTGTTGGCACGAGGAAGGCGGAGATGCCGCGCTTGCCAGCCGCCGGGTCCGTCACCGCAAAGATGATGGCGGCGCCGCCGATCTTGCCGGACGTGATGAATTGCTTGGAGCCGTTCAGCTTCCAGCCTGAATTGGTGCGTTCGGCGCGGGTCTTGAGCATGGAAGCGTCAGAGCCTGCCTGTGGTTCTGTGAGACAGAAAGCACCGATCATTTCGCCGCGGGCGAGCGGCTTGAGGAATTTTTCCTTTTGCTCGTCGGTGCCGTTCGCCAGTACAGCGGCGCACACTGGTGCGTTATTCACGCTCATCAGCGTTGAAAGCCCGCCGTCACCGGCCGCGATTTCAATCAGCGCAAGCGCATAAGAAACATAGTCTGTTTCCGCGCCGCCCCACTGTTCGGGCATGGTCATGCCCATGAGGCCCAGCTCACCCATTTCGCGCAGGATATCAGCCGGAATTTCGCCAGCTTTTTCCCATGCGGCAGCGTTGGGCGCAATGCGGTCAGTGGCAAAGGCGCGGGCCATATCCCGCACCATGCGTTGTTCTTCAGTCAGGATCATGGCCTTGTCCCTCTGGTTATTGTTTTGGCCAATCTAGCGCTTATGCCAGCTCAATCGCAACGGCAGTGGCTTCACCGCCACCGATGCAAAGGCTGGCAACGCCTTTCTTGAGACCACGCTTCTTGAGCGCGTTAATGAGCGTTACGCAGATACGCGCGCCAGACGCACCGATTGGGTGGCCAAGGGCGCAGGCGCCGCCGTTCACATTGACCTTCTCTGGATCAAGCCCCAGCTCCTGGATCGCGGCCATTGCAACAACTGCGAAGGCTTCGTTCACCTCAAAGAGGTCAACGTCAGCTACAGACCAGCCTGCTTTGTCCATTACCTTTTCCATTGCCTTCACAGGCGCTGTGGTAAACCATTCAGGTGCCTGAGCGTGGCTTGCGTGCGCAACCAGCTTGGCAAGTGGCGTCAGGCCACGCTTTTCTGCTTCAGCCGCAGTCATCATCACAAGTGCTGCCGCGCCATCAGAGATGGAGCTGGCGTTCGCAGCCGTTACGGTGCCGTCTTTCTTGAAGGCAGGGCGCAGGCCAGGGATTTTGTCGAGCCGGGCTTTCGGCGGCTGCTCGTCTGTATTCACTTCCACGTCGCCGCGGCGGGACTTCACAGTTACTGGCACAACCTCGCCTTCGAAGCTGCCGTCTTCAATCGCACGCTGCGCACGCTCAAGCGAACGGATCGCATAAGCGTCTTGGGCCTCTCGGGTGAACTGGTATTCAGCGGCGCAGAGTTCGGCGAAGACACCCATTGGCTCGCCCGCGTAGGCGTCTGTCAGGCCATCAAGCGCCATATGGTCAATCATCTGGGCATTGCCGTATTTCACGCCTGTGCGGCCTGTTGGCAGCATATGCGGCGCCAGGGACATGCTCTCCATGCCGCCTGCAACCACAATGCTGTTACTGCCAGCCTTGATGCTGTCGTGCGCCTGCATCATTGCCTGCATGCCGGAACCGCACATTTTGTTGATGGTTACAGCGCCAGTGGCGTCCGGGATGCCGGCTTTGCGGCTGGCTTGGCGGGCAGGGGCCTGGCCCTGGCCGGCGGGCAGAACGCAGCCCATGATCGTCTCGTTTACGGCTTCACCGTCCATGCCGGCGCTCTCGAGCGCGCCCTTGATGGCAACAGCGCCAAGGTCAGAGGCCGGAACTGTGGACAGGTCACCCAAGAGGCCACCCATTGGGGTCCGGGCCATACCAACGATAACAATTGCATCCTGAGACATACGGGGCTCTCCTTCAATCTGGTTGGGCCGCCCTCTGCAAACGGGGCGTTTTCCCTAAATTTGGTTGCGGACAATGTGCCAAAAATCCTGCTTTTCGCAAGTGCAAAATAGAATTCTTTTCGCACCTGCACAAAAAAGTGACATTTGACGGGCCACACCCAGCCATATATGAAGGCGACGAACCATTTTGAAGGGACACCGTTATGGGTACACGTGTAGGCTTTTTTCTGTTTGTCGGCTTTGTTCTTGGTGCGATTGTTGGCGCATGGCTGCCGTATCCCGCCATTCTAGAGACGGTTGTGGGTGGTGCGATTGGCGCTGTTTCAGCAGTACTGATTGACCTTCTGGGCAAGCGCAAGCGGCAAGGCTGAACACAAAGGGGCAGCCCGCAAGCTACCCCTTCAACGATTTATTCAGCCGCCTTTGCTTTTTGTGCAGGCAAGGCGGTGACGAGCGGTGCGACATTTTCAGCGAAATAGGCCGCCGGGCCGTTTTCAATGCCGTCATAGCCGGGGTAGGCCGATGGGTCAGCATCGGTGTTGAGGCTCCAGGCCATCATGCCGCCAAACTGGCTGGGGTCGATGCCATAGTTTCCTTTTGAAATATCCTGGAGATTGCTGGCGATCATCGGTGGCACAGTCGTAAAATCTAGAACATTCCAGAGGTTTGATCCTGTCGGTGCGCCACCTGCGTTGGCAGGAATACCGATCACGATCTTGGTGTCCGCATTCACGTTACCGTTCTGTTGCAGTGCCATGTAAGCTGCCGAGACGATATCTGCATTGATTTCGCCAACCAGCTGGCTTGGATCGCTGGGAAGGGGATAGACGAAGTTCGGCCCGGAATTGTATGCCTGGACGAGAACCGCATCAAAGCCCGGCTGGCTATAAATCGGCTCGAGCGAGATTCCACCATTCGGGATGTTTAGGGTAGGGCTGTCCGACGCGCCTGCCAGAATTGGGGCCATCGTCAGTAGAAGATTAGCATTCATCGCGGCCTGTAGGTCTGCCACAAAGGACTGGAATTCCGGAAGCGTGACCGCACTGTCTTCGATGTCCAGGTCAATTCCGTCCAGATCATACTGACTGGCTGCGGCCACAAGGTTCTGCGCTGTCGCACTGGTCAGTTGTGCACTGGCATTTGCTCCCCCATAGGAAATGAGTTTGAGGGTGCCCGGTGTTGCTTCGTCTAAAATTGGTTCAACCGAGGAAAACAGGGTCGAGTTTATCGTTCCATCAACGTCTGCAAACCCAAGGATAATAACGTTATAGGCATGGATCTGGCTGGGCTCAATGGCGTCCATCGAACCAGTTGCCTGCATATCGATATAGCCGACCATTGCGTTTTCCGGCCATTTGGGTTTGTCAGTTTCTAGCATGTCCGTTCCTTTCATGTGGGGGCGTGTTGGCCCGGGAGTCCTCCTTAAGAGGAATCAATACAACCATAAGATTTTAAATAACACGTTTCAGGACCTGCTTGAAGGGAGGGTACGGCTATTGGCCAATAGCCATTGGAGAGTTGGTTGCATTCCCAAAAAAGCGGAAAAAAGGAGGGTGGAGACTTCAACCTGAGGCGCGTTGGAGGATTTCAAATCTAGTAACCAAATTTTCGGAAAGTTGGTCTAATTATTTGAATAATGAGTCGACTAATTATCGGGGAAGTGGAAGTGTCCTTGCAGAAAACTGAAGACGCGATTGTCGAGATCGCCGAAAATGCCAGCGAATTCAGCCTGAATTGCGCCGACGTGGCCGCCGCGGTGACAGAGGTTAGCGCATTTTTTACGGCACAGGCCGAAACGGCAAGTACCCTCAAATCATCTGTCGAGGAGATGAACCAGAGGCGCGAGGAAGTATCAAGGGCTGCTGGCGATATCGGCGAGGCCTTGAGCCAGATCGAGCAGGTCAGCAACCGTTCAAGTGAGGCCGTTGGCGACACTGCCACACAGACAAACAAGCTTATCGGCACGGTAAACGGGCTGGAGGAGCGCATCAAGGGGCTGTCGGATGCGCTTGAGACCGTGGGGCAGGTCTCCGCTGCGATCGATGCGATTGCCAGCCAGACCAACCTTCTGGCCCTAAATGCCACCATCGAAGCTGCCCGCGCAGGCGATGCAGGTCGCGGCTTTGCTGTTGTGGCGGGTGAAGTCAAGAAACTGTCAGGCGAAACAAAGGCTGCAACGGAACGTATCAACGGTGTTGTGGCCGACCTTTCAACCCAGGTTCAGGCGCTGATAGGTGAAATTCACGAAGGGTCAGAATGTGCCGAGACAGCGCAGTCCCATATTGACGGATTGGTGGAAAGCCTTGAGGAAATGCGGGGTGTAACCTCCGTTGCGGCAGACTGTAACCAGCGGATTGACGCGGCGACTGTCTCCATGTCCGAGGCATGCATTGTGGTTGACGAGCAGCTTGAAAAAGTTGCGGAAGGCACGGTGCTTGCTGACAAGAAGCTTCGTAGCGCTGACCAGCGGTTGAACGATCTGGTTGATTTCGGTGAAAAACTGGTTCAGATCGCGGCAGGGACTGAGGTGGAGACGGCGGATACGCAATATGTCCAGATCGCGAGAGATACAGCAGCCCTGATCAGCGGGTTGTTCGAGGAAGCGGTCAAGAGGGGGGACGTGACCGAAGACGACCTGTTTGATGAAAACTATGTTCCAGTTCCCGGCACGAACCCTGAGCAGGTGACAACCCGATTTACGGAACTGACAGACAGGCTGCTTTTTGACATGCAGGAAAAGATCGTTGCCTCAAACGACAAGATCGTTATCTGTGCCGCGTTCGATCGGAACGGCTATCTTCCCACGCACAACAAGAAATTTTCGCATCCTCAGCGCAAGGATGATCCGGCCTGGAACGCGGCCAATGCCCGCAATCGCCGGATGTACGACGACAAGGTTGCTTTAAGGGCTGGTAGAAGCCGGGACCCTTTCAAGATTCAGCCTTATCGCCGCGATATGGGCGAGGGCAAGTTTGTATTGATGAAAGACATTTCCGCCCCAATCACCGTAAACGGGAGGCACTGGGGCGGTTTCCGGGTTGGCGTGATGTCGTAACCTTCAGGCCGCTTTTTCGGGCGGAGCTACTGAAGCTGCACCTTTATGGCCTGCTTTTTCCTGGCGTTCGCGCCATTCTGCCTTGATCATGTCGCTGGTTTTCCGGCTGCCGTCCGGCGTCCAGCCAGGCGGGGCGATGAGGAACATCAGTTTGTTCCTGAAGCCCTTGGCGTACCAAACGTCTGTCACAATGCCCCACCATTCATGGAAGGCAACACGAAGCGGGTTGAAGGTGCCCAGGTCGCGCACAAGCCCATAGCGGCAGGGCTCGTTTTTATCTTCCGGTACAAAGGTGCCGAATAGCCGGTCCCAGATGATGAAGATGCCGGCATAGTTGGAATCAAGATATTTCGGGTTGTTGGCATGGTGCACCCGGTGGTGGCTTGGCGTGTTGAAAATGGCCTCGAACCAGCGTGGCATCTTGTCGATTGCCTCGGTGTGGAACCAGAATTGATAAATCAGGTTCAGCCCGGCGCAGAAGAACACAATCGCCGGTTCGATGCCCAGGATGAAAATAGGCCATTTGAACAGGAAGCTTGGCGTCAGCTGGCTGGTCCAGGTCTGCCTGAGCGCTGTCGTCAGGTTATAGTGCTGGCTTGAATGATGGATCACATGGGCCGCCCACATCCAGCGCGAGCGGTGCCCGAAGCGGTGAATCCAGTAATAGGCCAGGTCATCCAGCACCAGTGCCAGTGCAAAGACCGGCCAACTGGCCCCCATATCGAAAATGCGGAAGTTTTCCCAAACCCAATAGGCCACGACAAAAGTAAGCGACGCGGTAATGGCGCCGGACACAGTGCTGCCAAGCCCCATAAACAGTGAGGTGAGGGAATCCTTGCCTTCGAATTTGGCGCGGCCCGTCTTCCAGCCATAGATCATTTCCACCAGCACGAAGAAGATGAAGGCTGGAACCGCAAATTCGGTTGGTTTCGGCAGATCAAGCGGCATGTGCTGACTCCAGCTTGTTGGTGAAGGCCTCCAGAAGGTCGGCCACAGATTTCAGTGTGTCATTCGACATGGTCAATGTGATCTCGGGTTGGGTGAAATCGTTGAGAACCAGCGTGATGCGTGCGTGGTCCTTGAAAACTGAACGGATATCTGCGTCGGTCAGCAGGCGGCAAACCGCACGGTCGCCAAGAAGCCGCACCAGGCCAAGGTTTTCAGCGGGAGACTTGAGCGCGACAAGTGCAAATTTTCCGGTGGCGTCGATAAAAATATCACCAATATCTGCATCCGGCTCATAGCGCATGAGGTTCCGCGAGACACGGTCGTCATCAAGGCGGCCCCTATTGGGGAACATTTTTGACGCCAGAAAGGCAAGTATCACAATGGCTACAAGCGAGCCGAGCGTTAGTCCCAAATCCATAATCGATCCTCCACCTATAAAAGACCCTTGAATTATTAGACCGTCAAGTCTTGAATTGGTTGGTTGGGCCAAGATGGAAACCTGATTGTCACATTTTCAGGGCAGGGTGCTTTCGCTGTTTGCAAAATGCACGAAGGGCGTATGATTATGGAATTGAGATTAAAGGCTTTTTTCGGCCTGATCCTTATGGCGACAGGAGGCATGACGATGGTTCATGCAGGTGATGCTGATCCAATTGTTATCGCCCACCGCGGTGCAAGCGGTTACCGGCCTGAGCATACGCTGATGGCTTACCGAATGGGAATCGAAATGGGTGCCGACTACATCGAGCCGGACCTGGTGATGACCAAAGACGGCAAGCTGGTGGCCCGGCATGACGTTTACCTTTCCGACAGTACAGATGTGGCAGACCATCCCGAGTTTGCGGACAGGCGCCGGGAGATTCGCGGCAAGACCGACTGGTGGGTTTTTGATTTCACCTTGAGCGAACTGAGGACGCTGAAGGCCCGGCAGGCGCGCCCGACCCGTGGCACTGGGTATGATGGGGTAGAGGTTGTCCCGACCATTGAGGAAATTATCGCGCTCGTGGAGTCCGAGCGGGGTGACAGCCAGGTGGGGCTTTACATCGAGATGAAACACCCGCTGGATTATAAAGCTATGGGGCTGGACCCAACGCCTGCCTTGCTTGATGTGTTCAGGCGCGCACAGGATTCGGGTATACCTGTTTATTTCCAGTGTTTTAGCGGTGAGTACCTTGTGGAGGTTGCGCCCCACACCAGCGTGCCACTCATCTGGCTGATTGAAGGCGCGGAAGACCCATCCACCGGCCGCTACAGGCTGGATGTACCGCTTGACAAGTACGGGAACATTATCGCTGGAATAGGCCCCTACAAGCAGCTACTGATGGACGGTGACGGCAAGTCTACCGGCGTGGTGGAGGAGGCGCACCGGCTTGGATACAAGGTGCACCCCTGGACGTTCCGAGCTGATCAAGTGGGGGACGGTTTCGCCGATATGGAAGCAGAATTGGATGCCTACTGGTCGCTTGGCATTGACGGTGCCTTTTCTGATCATGCCGATGTGGCATTAAGGAGCCGCGACGGCTTTTTACGGAAGCAGGCTGGTCAAGAAGCTCAGTGAAGCTGGCAGGCTTGCTGTAGCCCATGCATTGAGGTAGGATTGGCCCATGCTTGATCTTATCAAAGGACTGTTGACCGCCATTATTGCCGCAGCCGTTATTCGGCTGGGTGCGGAGGTTTTGTTCGAACAGGCTGGCCTTTACATGTAGCCAGGATGACTTGAATCAGGCTTCAAAGAAAAAGGCGCCGTTTGGCGCCTTTTGTATGCGTGAAACTAAGATGTTGCGTCTAGTCGCTGTCTGTTGGCAGCTCTTTTCCAAGCGGGAAGGGCCGTTCATCAGTTGCGAAGCTCAGGTAATCCATAATTTCGCCGATATAGCGACCAAGAATGGTCATGGCACTGCGGACAGTATCATTTTGGCTGTCGTTCAGCACAATAAGCACCAACTGGGCAAGCGCCAGGACGATGATGGCTTGAACAGCGATAAAGCCGATCGCGCTATAGAGCACTACAAACAGAAGCCTGGAAAAATGTGAACCCCAGTCCTTTCGCTTCATGGCCTCTTTGAATTCTTCAGCATCAAAGCCGTTGTCGTGGCCTGCGCGCGCGGCCGTATCCGTGCTTTCGGGCTCATCAGCTGCTTCGGAGATACGCTCTTGCTCATCCGCAATGCTGGAAACCTTTGGCTCAGGCTTTGGTGCTTTGGCTGCCGCAGGTTTCTTGGCGGGTGCTTTCCGGCTTGTAGTCTTTTTCGCCGTTGATTTAGTTGTGGTCTTTGCCGCAGCGGCCTTCTTCGGCGCAGCCTTTGCTGTTTTCCGCGTTGTAGCCGCTTTTTTTGCAGGCGCCTTCTTTGCAGTAGCGGCCTTAGCCGCAGGCTTTTTGGCCGTGGTTTTGGGAGCGGCCTTCTTGGCTGGCTCCTTATCGGGTGTTTTGCTGGTTTCCTCGCTCATATCATTCCCTGTCTATCGGCGGAGTGAATGTCTTAAACCATATGTGGTGCACCGTTATGGTGCCTTCAAGGGCTTCAGGCCCAAGGCAGCTTGCCGCGGACTATTTCTGTGGCCGATGATGTATCAACCGGCTTTGACCAGAAGTAGCCCTGACCGAAGCTGAAATCCAAACTGCGCAGCATCTCGATGTGCTCGAGGTCCTCAAGCCCTTCGGCTACCACCTCGTGGCCAAGGTTGGTCGCCAGCATGCCGATCATCTCCAGAATTTTGAAAGGCGCATTGTCCTTTTCCAGCTGGTTGATGAAGCTGCGATCGATCTTGATAATGTCGATCGGGAACTGGTGAAGATAGTTAAGTGAGCTGTAGCCCGTGCCGAAGTCATCAAGCGCTACTTTAACCCCCAACTTACGGATGCGGGACAGCGTTTCGGAAATACGGGTCGGGTTGGCCATAATGGCGCTTTCCGTCAGCTCGATGCGGATAAGATGGCCAGGCAGGTCATGTTCCTTCAGCGCCTTTTCCACCATGCCGGCAACATCGTCCCGCGCGAACTGAACGCCGGAGACATTCACATTCACAGGAACCGTTTTTTCCGGCCCCATTTCATCAAGCCAGGACTTAACGGCAGCACAGGCGGAATCGACTGCCCAGCGCCCGAGAGGAACGATCACGCCGGTTTCTTCCGCCAGCGGGATAAATTCAATAGGGGAGACAGCGCCGCGGTCTTTATGAACCCAGCGCGTGAGGGCCTCGAACCCATGGAGTTCGTCTGTCTTAAGGTCGATAATAGGCTGGTAGTTAAGCTCCAGCTCGCCCCGTTCCACTGCACGCCGAAGCTCTGTTTCCAGATGGAACTGCGAGCGTGCACGCTGGTGCGAATCGCTTTGGTAAATCTCTGTGCGCGCCTTGCCTGCAGACTTCGCGCGGTGCATGGCGAAATCGGCATCGCGGATCAGGTCTTCCGGGTGAGTGGAGCTGGAAATGGTTGTGGCAACGCCAACCGATACGCTGGTGAAAACCTCATTGCCGTCCAGGTCATAGGGAAGCGCCATGGCGTCATGGATACGGCGGGAGATCATTTCCACTTCTTCGATGTCGTTGAAGTGAGACACAAGAATGGCAAACTCGTCACCTGAGAGGCGGGCGAGGGTGTCTGAGCTTCGGATACAGCGCCGAAGCGTCGAGGCCATGGAAATCAGGAACCGGTCGCCAGAGGAATGCCCAAAGCTTTCGTTGATCTGCTGGAAACGGTCAATGTTGATGATCAGCACCGCGCAGCCCGCGCCTGAGCCAGAGCGCTGGCATTCGGCAACGGCTTCTTCAAGCTTGTTCCGGAACAGGACCCGGTTGGGCTGACCGGTGAGGGCATCGTGGAAGGCGTGATGCAGAAGGTTGCGTTCCGCCAGCTTTTCGGCGGTCTGGTCTTCGATGGTGCAAATAACCTGATAGATGCGGCCTTCGTGATCTTCAAGCGGCAGCAGGTGCGACGACAGGAAGCGTTCAATGGCACCTACACGGATTGACCATTCAAAGCTGGCGCTGCGCCCGGACCGGTGGACCTCCAGAATCTGGCCCGAAAGAACGTGATTCTCATTCGCGCTCCAGACACTGTCCAGCGTGCAGGGCATCTGCGCGCCATCCTTAAGGTCGAACACTTCACGGGCAAAACCGTTGATAAACAGGGCCTCAATGACATTGCCGGAGGTTACGCCGCACACAAGGATGCCAACCGGCAGGCGCTCTGCAACGGCGCTTGTGTTGACGATGCGCGATGATTGAGCGCCACCGCCCGATGGGTTGGCAATCGGAGAAACCTTGCTTCCAAGCGTGTCTGCCACAGTCAGCTCCACGAGAAAAGATACAACATTCGGAATGCGGAGCGATGCGCCAGCGCATTCCCGACACTTGAACACCTTGTGAGTAAAGATTTGGTAAAGGTTCAAGTGTTGCAGGCAGTACTATAGGCTCGTGATGGGGCCGAGGAAACAACAAGTTGAAAATTATAGTAAATTTACGGCTCTGACCGGACGTTTCTTTGCATCTGGCCAGGCTGTTCTGACACAGGCAAAAAAATTGGGGAAGGCAGAACCTTCCCCGAGATATCCACCCACTGGGACGGGTTAGTGGGTGGGGTAATTCTCTATGTGCTTAGCTGCAGCCGGATGTCCCGCCGCAGGTGTCGCACTTCAGGCATGTACCGTTACGAACCAGCGTAAAGTTGCCGCATTCGCCGCAGGCATCGCCTTCATATCCCTTCATCCGGGCCGCAACCCGGGCATCAACCGTTGCTTCCGTAGCACCGTTCGCCATGGCGGAACCCACAGCCACTGTGGCTACGCCGGCCGTACCTGTGGCAACAGAAACGGTCTCTAACTCTTTGCTATCCTTGGTTTCTTTCGACTTCAGAACCACAAGGTTGCTGCCGCGGACGTAACCGGAGGACGCGAATTTCTGAACGCGCTCAAGCGCTTCGGTGACTTCCTCATCCATCGCCGGCAAGCCGTCGCCGCTGTCGCCGCGGCCCGTAGTGTCGGGTGCCAGGTCAGCAGGCTGCACGTGTGCGAGGTCATCGCGGCCCAGGTAGGAGATGGCCAGCTCGCGGAAGATATAGTCCAGAAGCGAGGTGGACATCTTGATGGTGTCGTTGCCTTCTACACGGCCGAAAGGTTCAAAGCGCGTGAAGGTGAAGGCGTCTACGAATTCTTCCAGCGGCACGCCATACTGGAGGCCGATGGAAATCGCGATGGCGAAGTTGTTCATCAGGCTCCGGAACGCTGCGCCTTCCTTGTGCATGTCGATGAAGATCTCACCCACGCTGCCGTCGTCATACTCGCCGGTGCGCAGGTAAACCTTGTGCCCGCCAACGATGGCCTTCTGGGTGTAGCCCTTGCGGCGCTCTGGCAGGCGCTTGCGCTTGGTGCCAGCTTCGCGTTCCACTTCAACAATGCGCTCAACGATCCGCTCGGTGATCACTTCGGCGCGCTCGGCAACATTCAGGTCTTCGAGCTCTTCCTCAAGATCCTCGTCGTCAAGAAGCGCTGCGTTCAGCGGCTGGCTGAGCTTGGAGCCGTCGCGGTAAAGCGCATTGGCTTTAAGCGCGAGCGACCAGCTGAGCTCATAGGCGGCCATACAGTCATCCACATCTGCCGAGTTCGGCATGTTGATGGTTTTACTGATCGCACCGGAGATGAACGGCTGTGCCGCCGCCATCATATGGATATGGCTTTGCCAGGAAAGCGAGCGCTTGCCGATTTTGCCGCATGGGTTGGCGCAGTCGAACACGCTATAGTGCACTTCCTTCAGGTGCGGCGCACCTTCAAGCGTCATGGCACCGCAGCAGAAGAGGTTGGCCGCTGCGATTTCTTCCCGGTCGAAGCCGATGGAGGCCAAGAGGTCGAAATTATAGTCGTTCAGCTGCTCGTCCGTCAGGCCAAGCGTTTCCTTGCAGAAATCGGTACCCAGCGTCCACTGGTTAAAGACGAACTTGATGTCGAACGCATTCTTCAGCTGGGCTTCAACAGCGTCGATCTCCCGCGTTGTGAACCCGCGCTCCTTGAGCGTCTCGTGGTTGACACCGGGCGCGCCTTTGAGCGTGCTGTTACCCACGGCATAAAGCGTGATGTCGTTGATCTCTTCACCGTCGTAGCCAAGGACCTCAAGCGCCTGAGGCACGATGCGGTTGATGATCTTGAAGTAGCCGCCACCGGCAAGCTTCTTGAACTTCACCAGCGCGAAGTCAGGCTCGATGCCCGTGGTGTCACAGTCCATTACAAGGCCGATAGTGCCGGTTGGTGCGATCACGGTGGCTTGGGCATTGCGGAAGCCGTGCTCTTCACCGATTTCAAGCGCGCGATCCCACGCTTCACCTGCGGCCACACCGATGGCTGGGTCGGTCAGGCTTTCGATATCGAGCGGCACAGGCTTGGTGTGCAGTTTCTCGTAGCCGTCATCCTGGCCGTAAGCCGCGCGACGGTGGTTGCGGATCACCCGCAGCATATGTTCGGCGTTTTTGTTGTAGCTTGGGAAAGCGCCCAGCTCAGACGCCATTTCGGCGCTTGTCGCGTAGGCTTCACCGGTCATCAGGGCCGTGATGGCGCCACAAAGTGCGCGGCCTTCATCACTGTCATAGGACATACCAAGGCTCATCAAAAGCCCGCCAATGTTGGCGAAACCAAGGCCCAGTGTGCGGAATTCATAGGAAAGCTTGGCGATTTCCTTGGATGGGAACTGTGCCATCAGGACAGAAATCTCAAGCACCATGGTCCACAGGCGGCAGGCGTGCTTGAAATTCTCAACCTTGAAGCTGCCGTCCTTCGCGCGGAAGGTCATCAGGTTCAGGGACGCCAGGTTACAGGCTGTGTCGTCCAGGAACATATATTCCGAGCAAGGGTTGGATGCGCGGATATCGCCGGATGCAGGGCAGGTGTGCCAGTCATTGATCGTGGTGTGGAATTGGATGCCTGGGTCTGCGCACGCCCATGCGGCATGGCCCACATCGCGCCACAGGTCCTTGGCGTTCACCTTGCGGGCAACGCTGCCGTCTGTGCGGCTGACCAGGTTCCATTCAGCACCGTCATTGACGGCTTTCATGAAATCGTCGGTCACGCGGATTGAGTTGTTGGAGTTCTGGCCCGACACTGTCAGGTAGGCATCCGAATCCCAGTCCGTGTTGTAGGTTTTGAAGTCGATCGACGCGTAGCCCTGTTTGGCGAACTGGATAACACGCTGAACATAGTTTTCAGGGATCATCACCTTGCGTGCAGCGATGATTTCCTTCTTCAGCAGCTTGTTTTCCTTCGGTTCAAACGCCTTGTCGCCCATGTCAGGCTTGGCGTCATGGCAAGCCTTCATGATGCGGTTCAGGTGAATTTCATTCAGCTTTGAACCTGAGACAAGGGCCGCAACCTTTTGTTCTTCAACAACTTTCCAGTTGATAAAATCGTCAATATCAGGGTGGTCGATATCAACCACAACCATTTTGGCGGCGCGGCGGGTGGTGCCTCCTGACTTGATAGCCCCCGCGGCGCGGTCGCCGATTTTTAGGAAGCTCATCAGGCCGGAGGACTTTCCGCCACCGGAGAGGCTTTCGCCTTCTCCACGAATGTTTGAGAAGTTGGAGCCGGTGCCCGAGCCATACTTGAAGAGACGGGCTTCGCGGGTCCAGAGGTCCATGATGCCGCCATCGTTCACCAGGTCGTCGGATACGCCCTGGATAAAGCAGGCATGCGGCTGTGGATGCTCGTAAGAACTTTTCGACTTCACAAGCTTGCCGGTTTCGAAGTCTACATAGTGGTGGCCTTGTGCCGGACCGTCGATACCGTAAGCCCAGTGCAGGCCGGTGTTGAACCATTGCGGGCTGTTTGGCGCAGCCATCTGGTTCGACAGCATGAAGCGCATTTCGTCAAAGAAAGTCTTGGCGTCGGCTTCGCTATCGAAATAGCCGCCTTTCCAGCCCCAGTAGGTCCAGGTGCCTGCAAGGCGGTCGAAGACCTGCTTGGCGCTTGCTTCACTGCCGTAGCGCTTGTCTTCAGGCATGCTCTCAAGCGCGTCTGTGTCCGCTTCCTTGCGCCACAGCCAGCTGGGCACATTTTCTTCTTCTACGGGCTTGAGGGCCTGGGGAACGCCGGCTTTGCGAAAATACTTCTGCGCGATGATATCCGTGGCTACCTGGCTCCAGTTTGTGGGAACCTCCACATTATCCATATGGAAGACGATCGAACCGTCCGGATTCCTGATTTCACTGACTGCAGTACGCCACTCCTGTCCAGCATATGGACATGACATATCTTTGGTAAAACGGCGTTCAATACGCATGCGGTTCCCCCGTTCGGTTATCGCTCATGTTTTACTGGATTCTCGCAGCTTTTTGCGCCTGCAATACAGCCCCTGCCCAGGCGCGCGCCGTCCAGCCCCTATTTCTCTGCCAGCTACTATATCTAGTAGCCGCTCCCTTGAGTTGGCCCAATCCTATGTAGGAAAAGGCGGAGGGGACAAGCCCTATTTTTCACTTTAATGCGGTTGACATTGGCCCTTTTTATCAAGTGCGGGGGACGACTCATTGTAGCGCCATGAGTCTTTCCAAACAGGGTTGTGATTTTCACTTCGATAAAAAAATTTCAAATGGTCCTGTAACAATTCCTTCATGCTTCGCTTCGTCCGGGCGGGAAGCCGAATCAGAAGGCCCTGATTGGGAATGGCCCCGGAAATGTCACAATTGCGAAATATGGGTGTTGTTGCGGCTTTTCCTTGGGGGCCAAACGTGCTAAACGGGCGCGAATGTTCCCGTAATTGATGGAAAAAAGTAATGACTGGTCTGATTTCTAAACTGTTTTCGTCACCGATCTTCACTTGGTGGAACTCTGCCACTTTCGGCACGCGCCTTTTCACGAGCCGCAAGGGTGTGAAAGTCGGCGAAGACAGTCAGGGCAATGTCTATTATCAGGAAAAGAACGGTCATCGTCGCTGGGTCATCTACAAGAATGGGCCTGTTGAAGCGTCCCGTGTTCCAGCAGACTGGCACGGCTGGCTGCATTACACCGTTGATGTATTGCCGACCGAACAGGCCGTTGAAACCAAACCTTGGGAAAAAGAGCACCAGCCGAACCTGACAGGTACGGAAAAGGCTTATATGCCTGCTGGCGCCGTGAATGCGGCTCAGCGCGCAGCAACCACAGCAGATTATGAGGCGTGGCGCCCATAAGGGTAGATCACTCCCGGCCAGCGAAAGTAGTTTATGTCGAGCAATCTTGTTGAATCTCTTATTGGCGCGCTGGTTCTGCTGATCGCAGGCTGGTTCCTTATGTTCGCCTATGAGCGCACGGACGGCGCCATGGCGGGCGGCTACACGCTGGTGGCAAAGTTTAACCAGATTGATGGTATCGGCGTTGGGTCCGACGTCCGGCTTGCTGGCGTCAAGGTTGGGTCCGTGCTTTCAAACACGCTGGATACCCAGACATTCCAAGCCGTTGTCCGCTTCTCTGTGGAGCAGGGCGTTGAGCTGCCAAGCGATACGGCAGCCGCTGTAAGCCAGGAAGGTCTTCTGGGCGGCAAATACCTGCGCCTTCTGCCAGGCGGCATGCTGGAGACGCTCGCTGACGGTGATGAGATTGAGGAAACCCAGGACGCGGTTGACCTGATCAGCCTGTTCGGCAAGTTCGCAACCGGTGACAGCAAAGAATGACAACCGGCCTGCGGCATATCGCGCTGGCGTTTCTTATCGGTCTTGGCGGCCATAGCGTGGCTGCCCAAGACGGCTCCCAGGTTCCCATCCAGAAATCCGGCGCGGGGCCCGCACAGGAAGCCCCGCTGGACAGCGCTGCAGACCACCCAGACAACCTAGCCCACAATGTGGTGGTGCTTCGGGCGCTCGACAAAATTACCGCACGCATCACGGAAATTGAATTGCCGATTGGCGAAGAGGCACGGTTCGGAACGCTGGCCCTTAAAGCGCGCTATTGCCGCACCCGGCCGCCAATCGAACCGCCAGAGACCTTTGCGTATTTGGAGATCGACGATATCAAGCGCGATGAAGAGCGCGAACGCGTGTTCGAGGGCTGGATGGTCGCGTCAAGCCCGGCCCTTAATCCGCTTGAGCATTCGGTTTATGATGTCTGGGTGATCAACTGCAGGACGGTAGAGCCGTCCGTCGACGCCCCCAATCCATAAAAATTTGCTAAGTGAATCATCAGCGCGGCCTTGAGCATCGCCTGATATTCGTCCCGCGGCATCTCGCACGCGCCGAACTGCTTCAAGTGATCCGTTACAAACTGGGTGTCCAGAAGGATGAAACGGCCGGCCTTAAGCCGCGCCACCAGATGCACCAGCGCCACCTTGCTGGCATCTGTTTCCGTGTGGAACATGCTTTCCCCGAAAAAGGCACCGCCAAGAGACACGCCGTAAAGGCCGCCGACCAGCTCACCCTTCAGCCAGCATTCCACAGAATGGGCAAAGCCGCGTTCGTGAAGGTCTGTATAGATATATTCGATACGTTCGCTGATCCAGGTGGTGTTACGGCCACGGGCAGGGCGCGCGCATGCCTGCACCACCTTTTGGAAGGCCTGGTCCACCGTGACGGTGAAACGGTCCTGGCGCACAATTTTGGCAAGGGATTTCGGGATATGAAAGCTATCAAGCGGGATGATGCCGCGTTCGTCTGGGTCAACCCAGAACAGTTCTTCGTCTTCGCGGCTTTCAGCCATGGGGAAGACCCCGGCAGCATAGGCCTGCAATAAAAGATTAGGGGTTATACTGTCGTGCGGCATAACCCCTAATATACTTTATTTTGCGTTGTGCTTTTCAAGGAATTTTTCCAACCAGTGGATATCGTAATCCCCTTTCTGGAAGTCCGGATCGTCCATCAGGGCCTGATGGAGCGGGATAGTGGTGGTCACACCGTCAATCACATATTCCTCAAGCGACCGGCGAAGCCTGAGCAGGCACCCTTCGCGCGTGTAGCCCGCAACGATTAGCTTGGCGACCATGCTGTCATAGTATGGCGGAATCTTGTATCCGGCATATACCGCACTGTCGCAGCGTACGTTCAGCCCGCCCGGCGGGTGATACTGTGTCACAACGCCTGGACTTGGCATGAAGGTGAACGGATGCTCGGCATTGATGCGGCATTCGATGGCATGGCCAAAGAAACGCACCATGTCCTGCGTGTAGCTGAGCTTTTCGCCCGAGGCGACGCGAATCTGTTCACGCACGATGTCGATGCCGGTGATCATTTCCGTCACCGGATGTTCCACCTGAACACGGGTGTTCATTTCAATGAAATAGAACTCACCGTCTTCATAGAGGAACTCGATGGTGCCGGCGCCGCAATAGCCAAACTCGGCCATTGCCTTCGCTACGATACCGCCCATGCGCTCACGGGTTTCACTGTCAATGACAGGTGAGGGCGCTTCTTCAAGCACCTTCTGGTGGCGGCGCTGGAGCGAACAGTCGCGTTCGCCAAGGTGGATACAGTTGCCAAAGCTGTCGCCAATGAGCTGAAACTCAATGTGCCGTGGCTTCAGCAGGAATTTCTCGATATAGACAGCATCGTCGCCGAAGGCCGCCTTGGCCTCGGTACGGCAGGTTTTTAGCTTGGTCGACAGCTCTTCGGCTGAGCGCACAATCTGCATGCCGCGGCCACCACCACCGGCGGAGGCCTTGATGATCACGGGATAGCCGATTTCATCACACACGCGCTTGGCTTCGTCATCGTCCGTGATACCGCCCTCGGACCCCGGAACAACCGGGATGCCCAGCTTTTTCACGGTTTCCTTGGCGGTGATCTTGTCACCCATCATGCGGATATGTTCGGCTGATGGGCCGATGAATGCGATACCGTGCTCTTTGACGATTTCGGAGAAGTGCGCGTTTTCAGACAGGAAGCCGTAGCCAGGGTGAATGGCGTCGGCGCCTGTAATCTCAGCCGCAGAAATGATGGCTGGGATGTTCAGGTAGCTGTCGGTGGATGATGGCGGGCCGATACAGACGGATTCGTCAGCCAGCAGCACGTGCATGGCATCTGCGTCGGCTGTGGAATGTACCGCCACCGTCTTGATGCCCATTTCGTGACAGGCACGATGAATCCTGAGCGCAATCTCGCCCCGGTTTGCAATAAGAACTTTTTTAATCATCAAAAGGTGTCCCTACTCGATGATGCAAAGAGGTTCACCGAACTCAACCGGCTGGGCGTCGGCAACCAAGACCTGTTTCACGGTACCGGATTTCGGTGCCTTGATCTGGTTCATTACCTTCATGGCCTCGATAATCAGGATCGTATCGCCTTCCTTCACCTGGGAACCAACCGTCACAAACGGGTCGGCGCCTGGGCTTGGGGAAGTGTAGGCTGTACCCACCATTGGGGATGGCACTGCGCCGGGATGGTCGGCGGGGTCGGCTGCTGCAGGTGCAGCTGTTTCCGCGGCAGGCGCTGCCGCTGGTGCTGGAGTGGCAGCGGGTGCCGGAGCATGAGCCGGAGCAGCCATCGCTGGCGCTGCATAATTGATGCTGGAAGGCACTTCGCGTGCAACGCGGATGCGGAGATCTTCTTCTTCCACCTCGATTTCGGACAGTGTGGATTTGTCGAGAAGTTCGGCGAGCTCGCGCACAAGCTCTTTATATTCTTTAATTTTAGACATGTAAGTAGCCTTTAACCCCTGGTCACTGATTGCCGCGCAGCATACTGGCAAACGCGTCAATCGCAAGCACATATCCGGTTGCGCCAAACCCGCAAATCACTCCCGAGGCCTGGTCGGACACGAAAGAGTGGTGACGGAATTCCTCCCGCGCGAAAACGTTGGACAAGTGCACTTCAATAACTGGTGTGTTGATGGCAGCAATTGCATCCCGGATGGCGACAGAAGTGTGGGTATAGGCCGCGGCATTAAGAATGATGCCGTCGGCGCTATCACCGGCTTCCTGTATCCAGTCAACAAGTGTGCCTTCGTGGTTGCTCTGTCGGAAATCCACATCCAGACCGTGGTTCTTCGCATGGTCTTTGATCATGGTGCCGATTTCAGGCAGCGTGAGGCTGCCATAGGTCTCCGGCTCACGGGTCCCCAACAGATTAAGATTGGGGCCATTGATGACCATGATGTTTTTTTGCTGCGCTTCACTCATAATCGAATCCAAATGTTTCGACAGATCGCTTGATGCCACCTATATAATGCCATAAGCATGGCATGCAAAGCCGCTTCGGTATTTTTTTGCGGAATTTCAATTTGCGCGTAAAGGTTTGGCAGTTCAGATGCAAATTACAGTGAATGGGGAATTGAAGACAATCGGGTCGCCAGAGCGGCTTGATAGCTTTCTCGAAAGTCTGGGGCTTGATCCCACCAAAGTTGCGGTTGAACGCAATCTGGAGATCGTCCCCAAATCGACATTTGCCGATGTAACGCTCGAGGACGGCGACAAGTTAGAGATTGTACATTTTATTGGCGGAGGACTGGAAACAGTGACGCAAGAGCCTAAAGACACATGGACCCTGGCGGGCAAACAGTATAGCTCCCGCCTGATCGTGGGCACCGGCAAATACAAGGATTTCGAAGAAACTGCCAAGGCCGTTGAGGCTTCTGGCGCTGAAATCGTCACGGTTGCTGTGCGCCGGGTTAATGTGTCAGACCCGAACCAGCCGATGCTGGTGGATTATCTGGACCCGAAGAAAATCACCTATCTGCCGAATACAGCGGGCTGTTTCGATGCCCAATCCGCGCTTCGGACGCTCAGGCTCGCACGGGAAGCGGGCGGTTGGGACCTGGTGAAGCTTGAGGTTCTGGGTGACCAGAAAACGCTTTATCCCAATATGCAGGAAACTTTCATCGCCGCCGAAGAACTGATCCGCGACGGCTTCAAGGTCATGGTTTATTGCTCTGACGACCCGATCGCGGCCAAGAAGCTTGAAGACATGGGTTGCGTGGCGATCATGCCGCTTGGCGCACCCATCGGATCCGGCCTGGGCATCCAGAATCCGGTTCAAATCCGGCTGATGATCGAACAGGCGAGCGTGCCCGTGCTGGTGGATGCAGGCGTCGGCACGGCGTCAGACGCCGCTGTTGCCATGGAACTGGGCTGTGATGGCGTGCTGATGAACACCGCGATCGCGGAAGCCAAAGACCCGATCAAGATGGCGCGCGCTATGAAGTTGGCCGTTGAAAGCGGGCGGTTGGCCTATCAGGCAGGTCGTATGCCCAAGAAGCGCTATGCAGACCCAAGTTCACCGCTCTCCGGCCTGATTTAGGGCAGGGACATCAGAGTAAGAAAAAGGCCGCAGTTAGCGGCCTTTTTAGTCTGCGATGCTTGCCAGGAGTTAGTTCCCGGCGGCGCCGGCCTTTTCTTCGCGTGCCCGGGATACGGCTTCAACTAACCGGTTATAGCCTTCCGCGCCGACGATGATGTCATCCCCAATGATATAGCCGGGTGTGCCGTCAAAGCCGATATCCTGGCCGATAGCCAGGCTGTTTTTGACATTCTTTTCGATCAACTTTTCCTGCATGTCAGCCTTGAGCTGGTCAACATTCAGGCCAACGGTCGCGGCCAGTTGGTAGATTCGGTCTTCGGTCAGCTGAACGCTGTCGCCCATCAAGGCTATGTGGAATTCTTCGAACTTGCCCTGTTTGTGGGCAGCCAGTGCTGCTTTGGCGGCAAGGAACGAAACCGGCGTCTGGCCGGGGCGATCCAGAATTGGATACTGACGCGGCACAAGGCGGATGTTGCCGTCCTCGCGCACCAGCTTCATCACTGCCGGGAAATGGCGTCGGCAGAAACCGCAGCGATAATCGAAAAACTCAACAATCGTCACGTCGCCATTAGGGTTACCCATAACAGGCGCGCCTTCTTCGTTCTCAAGAAAATCACGGTACATCTGCACGGCAGGCAGCATCTGCGCAATCGTCTGGCGGCGCTGGAGTTCACGGATGGCCTTAACAACAATCTCAGGGTTTTCCATCAGATAGTCTTCAAGCACGCGTTCGATCTTGGCGCGCTCGGCTGGATCAATATCTGTGTCCTGGGCGTTGGCATCCGAAAGCCCGGCAAGGGGCAGGGTGGCCGCAAGGGCAAATGCTATGGGCGTAATCTTCACTGAATTATGTCCTGTTATTGGTCAAAGGCAACACGCCGGCGGCGCTGTTGCTGTTGTTGTTTTCTGAATTTTTCGGCCGCTTCCTGCGACACATAGAGAATATCCTGTGCCCTTAGCCACTCTGGGCTACCGGTCTTAAAGCCTTCGAGGGCGCGCTGTGCATGCATCACCGCCAAGATTGGGTTTCCGCCGGAATAGAAACGCTCTGCGGTCGCGAGGCTTGCTTCGGCGTCGCGGCCCATCCAGCTATAGGCTTTGGCAAGATTGAACCAGGCGAAGCTGTTGCCACGGTCTTCACGCGTTGCAGCTTCAAGGATGGGAATGGCGCGCTCCATCAGGGCTTTGTCTTCGAGTGATACCATGGCTTGGCCCATGGCTGTCGCGATCAAGGGTTCATGGGGCGCAAGCTCTACAGCCTGCTGGAAGACAGGCAGGCTGTCACGCACGCGGCCGTTTTCAAACAGAATCTGCCCCATGATTTCATAGAAGTATGGGTTGTTGGGTTCGGCTTCCACAAGGGCGCGGGCTTCCGCCAGCGCCAGATCCCACTCAAGGGCCTTGTGATAGGCATAAACCCGGGCATAACGCGCAGGGATGCTGGTGTCGCTGGGCGGGTAAATACGCAATGTTTGGCGCGGGTTATACAGATAGCCCATGAGCTTGGCCTTCAAGCGCTGGAATTTTTCTTCCAGAACAGGGTTGGCGGGCTCTTTGAAGTGTGGGTTTTTCTCCACAGCTTCCTGGAGCTGCAGAATACGCGTGCGGTTCAGGGGGTGGGACCGGACGTATGGGTCCTGCCGCACCTGTGCCAGAATTTCCTGGTCACGCAGCTTGTCAAAGAAGCGGATCATGCCTTCGCCGGAGATGCCTGCTTCTTCTAGGTACCGGGCGCCAGCCAGGTCGGCCTCGCTTTCCTGGCCGCGGCTGTAGGCAAGGAACTGGCCCTGCGCCACGGATTGACCGGCCATCATGATGCCCATGCCTGCATCTGCGCCACCTGCGAGGATTGCAGCGGCACCAAGAACCATAGACAGGATGGAAGTTGTGCCGGCATTCATCGCAGCGTCACCTGTCCGCAAACGGTGGCCGCAGGCAATGTGACAGGTTTCGTGGGCAATCACGCCCAGAAATTCGGTGACATCATCAGCTTCCAGAATCAGGCCGGAATGGATGAAGATATTCTGCCCACCCGTCACAAACGCGTTGATGGAGTTTTCATGCAGCAAATACATATGGACGGAGGCGGGTGTCAGTTCCGCAGCACGGAAGATCGGATCAGATGCTTCATGCAGGAACGCTTCGGTTTCAGCATCGCGCAGAATGGATTGCGCCCGCGCAGGCGATAGCGGGAAAGCCAGCAGGAAAACAGCCAGGGCAATGATGTGTCTTGTGAAGCGTCGCAACTCTCGTCTCCAAGTTTCCGCCCACGCTATGGGGTGGCGGCTTAATCGTCAATGAACATCCATTGACAACGCCGTGAGGATACAAGCCTTAATAAAAAGAAAAGGCGGCGAAGCTGTGGCCTCGCCGCCTTTCATACAACTTTTTGGGCCTTAGCCGAATGTGCGCTGCCACCAGCCTTTACGTTTCGGGCCGCCTTCACCCTCCGGAGCAACCGGAGCGCTTGCCTGGTCAGCACCGTCGGACGTAACAGAGATTTTCTGTACAGGCTTGTCCTCAGGCTTTGGGGCTGGCTTGGCTTTCGCCGCAGGCTTGGCTTTTTCGGCCTTGGCTGGAGCTTCGGCTTTGCCGTCGGCCTTGGCATCAGTTTTAGGCTCTGCCTTTGGCGCGGCCTTGCGCGTGCGGCGCTTCGGCTTTTCTTCTGCTTTGGCGTCAGCTGCTTCCGGCTTTGCTTCTGCCGCTATTTCCGCTTTTGGTTCAGCGGCCTTGCGGGTACGCGTGCGGCGTTTCGGCTTTTCTTCAGCCGTGGCGTTAGCTGCTTCCGGCTTGGCTTCTGCCGCAGCTTCCGCTTCTGGCTCAGCCTTCTTGCGTGTGCGCGTGCGGCGTTTCGGCTTTTCTTCTGCTTTGGCGTCGTCCGCTTCCGGCTTGGTTTCTGCCGCTGTTTCCGCTTTTGGCTCAGCGGCCTTCCGCGTGCGGGTGCGGCGCTTCGGCTTTTCCTCAGCCTTAGCGTCATCCGCTTCCGGCTTGGCGTCAGCTGCGGCTTCCGCTTCCGGCTCAGCTTTTTTGCGTGTGCGCGTGCGGCGCTTCGGCTTTTCTTCCGTTTTGGCCTCAGTCGCGTCTACGGCAGTTTCAGAGGCAGCCGGTTGAGATTCGGATGAGCCTTCTTCTACAGCTGCGACGGCTTCTTCGCCTTCTCCTGCCGGACGGTCTTCACGGCCACGGCGGCGGCGGCCACCACGACTGCCCCGGCGACGGCGCGGTTTTCCTTCGCGGTTCTCGTCCTGATCGCCTTCGTCATTGCGTTGTCCTTCGGCATCGGAATCGGCGCCTTCGCCTTCATCCTGTTGCGACAGTGCCTGCTGCTCCTGGCCATCCTGCGGGCGATCGCCACGGCGGCGGCGACGCCGGCGACGGCGCTTGCGGCGCGGCTTATCGTCGTCAGAGCTTTCTTCGTCACGATCGCGCTGCGGCGCGGCCACTTCCTGCTTGGCCTCAGGCTCTGCTGGAAGGCTGTCAGGCGTTACGGCGCTGTCAGTTTTGGCCTCAGGTTTCGTGGAGCCTGGTGTGATGGCTTCGCGTGTAATCTCAATCTCGGATGGGCCATAAGACGGCGTACCTGTAACCTCAATGGTGAAGTCATAGCGCGATTCGAGCTCAGAGAGCATGCTGCGCTTCTTGTTCAGCAGATAAATCGCGACCTCAGGGCTTGCCATGACGCGAACGATTGAGCTGCGGCCCCGAATGCCTTCTTCCTCAAGTTGACGCAGAACCATGAGTGAGGCGGATTCGACCGACCGAACAATACCTGTACCAGAGCAGTGCTCACAGGTTTCCATGCTGACTTCAAGGAGGTTAGGGCGCAGGCGCTGGCGAGACATCTCCATCAGGCCAAACGAAGAGATGCGACCCACCTGGATGCGCGCACGGTCAGACTTCAGCACGTCTTTCATGCGGCGCTCTACAGCCCGGTTGTTATTGCGCTCTTCCATATCGATGAAGTCGATCACTACAAGACCTGCCATGTCGCGCAGGCGAAGCTGGCGTGCAACTTCCTCTGCCGCTTCAAGGTTAGTCTTGAGGGCTGTTTCCTCGATATTATGTTCGCGGGTGGACCGGCCGGAGTTGACGTCGATGGAAATCAGCGCCTCGGTCGGGTTGATAACGATATAGCCGCCGGATTTCAGCTGCACCACAGGCTGGAACATGGCTTCAAGGTGGTTTTCCACCTGATAGCGATGGAACAGCGGAATGCGGTCCTTATAGTGCTGAACCTTCTTGGCATGGCTAGGCATCAGGAGCTTCATGAAGTCCTTGGCGGCACGGTAGCCTTCTTCGCCTTCCACCAGAATTTCGTCAACTTCACGCGTGTAAAGGTCGCGGATCGTGCGCTTGATCAGGTTGCCTTCCTCATACACGAGGGTAGGGGCAACGGATTCAAGCGTTTTCTCGCGGATACCGTTCCACAGGCGCATCATATATTCATAGTCGCGCTTGATTTCGGTCTTGGTGCGCTTCATGCCCGCGGTGCGGACGATCAGGCCCATTTCCTCAGGCACTTCCAGGTCAGAAATCATCTTCTTCAGGCGCTTGCGGTCTGTGGCGCTTGAAATCTTACGGCTGATACCGCCCGAGTGGGTAGAGTTTGGCATCAGGACGCAGTAGCGGCCAGCCAGCGACAGGTAAGTAGTCAGCGCAGCGCCTTTGTTGCCGCGTTCTTCTTTCACGACTTGAACGAGGAGCACCTGGCGACGCTTGATTACTTCCTGGATATTGTATTTGCGCTTGAGCGCCTTCAGGCCACGACGGCGGGCAGCGGCTTCTTCGATTTCCGCATCTTTTTCGTCTTCGTCGCCAGCCTGGATTTCGGTTTCGCTACCGTCGTCATTGGCTTCGTCCTCAGGAGCCGCAGCGATAACGTCATCGACCTCTGTTTCTTCCGCAACAGCCTGGACTTCTTCAGCCAGGATCTGCTCACGGTCTTCAACTGGGATTTGATAATAGTCTGGGTGGATTTCGCTGAAAGCAAGGAAGCCGTGGCGATTGCCGCCATATTCAACAAAGGCCGCTTGCAGGGAAGGCTCCACGCGAGTTACGCGTGCGAGGTAGATATTCCCTTTTAGTTGGCGTCTTGTTGCTGATTCGTAGTCAAATTCCTCTACGCGGCTACCTTTGATAACAGTAACGCGTGTCTCCTCTGGGTGACGCGCGTCGATAAGCATTCTTGTCGACATATAATTGTTCTCCGGACTGGCTGCCGCGCGGGCACGCCCTCTTTTCGAAGGGGGGCGCAGGCAGGGTCCAATGGGTATGATTTTACTGTAGGTGTGGAGTAGGCAGTCCCCGGAAAGGTACCGGCCAAAGCAAAACGCCGCCGTTCACTGAGTGGTGTACGACGTGAAAAATCTGTTTTCGATGCGCAAAGCCTTTTGGCCATTGCCGGTTCTTGTCCTTATTTGGCCTTGGGGTCGATGGCGATCTCATTTTAAGTTTTGAGACCGCGAGAGCGTCCCGTCAAGACCGCGACCTGCCGCCTAAAGCGGCCGATCGATAAACTCGCAAAGCTAAAATAGTGAAACCCAAGATGCTTTACAATCGAAATTGTTCCATCTCGGCAATAAAACTGTATAAGGACAGGAAAGACGGATGGGATTTGTTTCTCTTGAGCGATTAAGCCGTTATTCATACTATGATGACAATAGTCACTATGAATTGACCTGTTTTTTCGGGGAAGAGTGTGGTTTTGCGTAGAATAATGCGACTGTTTCTGTGCCTCAGCCTTATGCTTGCTGGAACGAGTGCGCTTCTTGCAAAAGATATCGATATTTCCGGCATCCGCTTTGGCCAGAACGGGGAAGTGACCCGTTTTGTGCTGGATGTGTCGGAAAAGGCCGAACCAAGCATCTTCCTACTTGCTGATCCTTACCGTGTGGTGATTGACCTGCCAGAGGCCGATTGGCGCGCAAGTGATAAGGTCAAAGGGGAAGGGGCTGTCGACGGCTTCCGTCACGGGCTATTTGCACCGGGCATCTACCGTATCGTGCTGGACCTTAAAACCCCGGCCGTCGTCAAAAAGTCTTTTCACTTGGCGCCGCGTGGCGGTTATGACCACCGGTTGGTCATTGACCTGGAGACCACATCGCGGACCCAGTTCCTCACTGCTGTAAAAGATAGCAAGAAAGCGCGACCGGTTATGGTTTCCAAGGCGACGCCTGATGTGGTCAGCCCGCGCCGTAGCGTTACCGGCAAGCGGATCATTGTTATTGACCCAGGTCACGGCGGGCCTGATCCAGGCAACCTGGGTGTTATCGGTGTCCATGAAAAGGTGATTGTGCTTGCGATAGCGCGCGCAGTGCGAGACGAGCTTAAGGCGACGGGCCGCTATGACGTTCGGATGACCCGTGACCGTGACATATTCTGGCCCGTGCGTGAACGGTTCCGGATCGCGAGACGGCACGGTGCAGACCTGTTCATCAGTATCCATGCGGATTCCATCAGCAAACCGAATGTGTCGGGCGCCAGTGTCTATAACCTGTCAGAGACCGCATCGGATAAGGAAGCGGCCCGGTTGGCAGCGCGCGAGAACAAATCAGATGTGATTGCAGGCGTGAACCTTGAGCAGGCAGATGACGAGGTATCGTCGATACTGATCGATTTGGCACAGCGTGAAACCATGAACTTTTCTGCGCAGTTTGCGGCTATTCTGGTTTCTGAGCTTGAACGGGATGTGCCGATGCTCAGGCGCGGACACAGGTTCGCAAACCTGGGGGTGTTGAAGGCGCCTGACGTTCCGTCCGTTCTGCTGGAAGCTGGCTACCTGACCAACAAGCAGAATGCGCGTTTTCTCAATAGCCGTGACGGCCAGCGCCGCATTGCCAAGGCTGTCCGGCGGGCAATTGACCGGTATTTCGAGCAGATGGTAGCGCTGGGCCGCTAATTGCCTTATCTGCGACACATTCTGTTGCCATCTGTGGCATGGGACAATTTTTGCGTTTTACCCGCGTTATGCGGGCGTTTGAGATACTATGGCTGACACAGACAACAATCAGAAAGACACGACAGAGAAGGTCGCACAAAAGGTCAAGAAGCCTTTGTGGCGGCGGTTGCTGAAGTACGGCCTGATTTTGGGCGCCGTTGGTACTGTTTCTGTTGGTGTCCTGATCGTTTGGGCAATCATCTATTACGGCCGAGACCTGCCGGATTATCGTCAGCTTGCTCAATATGAGCCTGCTGTGGTTACCCGGGTGCATGCGGGCGACGGTAGCCTGCTGACCGAATATGCGCGCAAGCCGCGCGTTTTCGTGCCGATCAATGCGGTACCCGACCAACTGATCCATGCTTTCATGTCCGCCGAAGACAAAAACTTCTACGAACACAATGGCCTTGATTACATGGGCATGGTGCGGGGCAACATTAGAAACGTGCTGAATGTGATCAAGGGTAGGCCGCTGCAGGGCGGATCGACCATCACCCAGCAGGTTGCACGGACATTCCTTCTGACGCTTGACCAGAAGCTGGACCGTAAAATCAAGGAAATGATCCTGACGCTGAGGATCGAGCGGGCCTTCTCTAAGGACCATATCCTTGAGCTTTATTTGAACGAGATCAACTTCGGCAACCGGTCCTACGGTGTTGCCGCTGCGGCGCAAAACTATTTCAACAAGGCGCTTAATGAGCTGACGATTGCTGAGATGGCCTATCTCGCGGCGTTGCCGAAGGCACCACATAATTACCACCCTGTGCGCCACAAGGGACGTGCTGTGGGGCGGCGGAACTGGGTTCTGTCGCGCATGCTGGACCTTGGCTACATAACGGATGATGAATACAAGCAAGCGATCGCCGAAGACCTTGTGATGGCGACTGAAACCGACCAAGCCCGGTTTGAAGCCGCACACTTCGAGGAAGAAGTGCGCCGCCGGGTCGGGCGTATGTATGGCACCAAGCAGCTTTATGAAGGCGGCTTGTCTGTGCGTACGTCGCTGGAGCCTCGCCTGCAGGCGATTGCCGAGCGGACGCTGAGGGATGGCCTTGTGGCCTATGACCGCAGACATGGCTGGCGAGGGGCTATTGGTAAGATCGTGGTCGACAACAATTGGCGGGACTCGCTCAAGGAAATCAAACGCCCGCTCGGCTATCAGGAATGGCAGCTTGCAGCAGTCCATGAAGTGCGGGCGGACGGTGCGATTATTGGCCTAAAAGACGGCAGCTACGGCTTTATCCATCTGGACGAGATCAAATGGGCACGACCGTGGCGTGAAGGTGAGCGGCTGGGTCCCAAGATTACTGACCCCGCACAGGTGCTGGCGGTTGGCAGCGTGGTTGCTGTGGAGCGCATCTACACCGACGAATATGAAATCACGGGCTTCCTTGATGAAAAGGGGCAGCCGCTGGGGCCTGTGACGCGGTATGGCCTCAGGCAGATACCCGAAATTGAAGGCGCGCTTGTGGCGATGGACCCGCATACCGGGCGTGTTCTGGCCATGGTGGGTGGCTTTGACTATGACGCAAGTCAGTATAACCGCGCGGTTCAGGCCGAGCGCCAACCGGGCTCTGCCTTCAAACCATTTGTCTATGCTGCCGCGCTCGATAACGGCTTCACGCCCGCGAGTCTGGTGCTGGACGCGCCTTTTGTGATCGACCAGGGTGAAGGTCAGGGCAAGTGGAAACCACGGAACAGTTCCAACAAATTCTATGGGCCCAGCACACTTCGGTTCGGCATTGAGAAATCCAAGAACCTGATGACAATCAGGCTGGCCCAGCACCTGGGCATGCCCACGGTGCTGAAATATGCCGAGAAGTTTGGTATCGGAGAGAAAATGGAGCCGACACTTGCGTCCTCGCTTGGGGCGTCTGAGGTAACGCTTCTTGAGCTCACAGGCGCCTACAGCATGCTGGTGAACGGCGGTAAGCAGGTCAAGCCTTCCCTGATAGACCGAATCCAGGATCGGCGCGGTCGAACCATCTATAAGCATGATGAACGTGACTGCGTTGAATGCACCATCCGTTGGGACCAGACGACGCTTGAGCCCGAGATTCCTGACGACCGCGAGCAGGTGTTGGACCCGCAGACAGCCTATCAGGTGGTATCAATGTTGGAGGGCGTTGTGCAAAATGGTACGGGGCGCAAGATCCGCGTTCTTGGTAAACCGCTTGCGGGCAAGACCGGTACAACGAACGATGCCACCGATGCCTGGTTCGTTGGTTTTTCAGCTGACCTCGCCGTTGGTGTGTTCACCGGGTTTGACCGCCCACGGTCTCTTGGTCAGTATGAAGAGGGCTCCAGCGTGGCTGTGCCCATCTTCCGCGATTTCATGCGTGACGCGCTCAAAGGTGAACCCGGTGTGCCGTTCCGGATGCCTTCCGGTATCCGTCTGGTGCGTGTGAATGCCAAAACCGGCCAGCCAGCCACCCTGGAAGACGAAGATGTGATCCTGGAAGCCTTCAAGCCGGGGACCGAACCCCGTGTTGGCCAATATGCAGTACTTGACGGCTCGCTTGAAACCGGTAAAACCAAAAGCACAATTCGTAAGGGCACCGGCGGTATCTACTGATCCGGGTCGCCCTGAGCAAATTAAGTAACGAAGGAAGTATTTATGCGCGCGGAAGCTCAGGCAACCGTCGACCAACTCCAGCAGTCAATGGCACTGCTGAGGAGGCATCTTTGACTGGGATCAGGCTTTACTCAGGCTTGAGGAGCTGAACGCTCTCGCTGAAGATCCTGATCTTTGGAACGATCCCCAGAATGCACAGAAATTGATGCGCGAGCGGACCAAGCTTGATGACGCCATCAAGGCTGTGCAGGGCATTGAGACTGATCTCGCGGACACGCTTGAAATCCTGGAACTCTCTGAGATGGAGGGCGACGAGGATATGGCAGCCGAAGCCGAAGAGCAGATCAAGGGCTTGGCCGAAAAGGCCAAGGACGCCGAACTGAAGGCGCTGCTGTCCGGCGAGGCAGACGGCAACGACACATACGTCGAAATCCATTCGGGAGCAGGCGGCACGGAAAGCCAAGACTGGGCGTCTATGCTGCACCGCATGTATATGCGCTGGGCTGAAAAGCGCGGTTTCAAGGTTGAAACCGTTCAATATATGCCGGGCGAAGAGGCGGGCATCAAGTCGGCAACCATCCAGGTCAAGGGCGAGGATGCCTATGGCTGGCTGAAGACCGAATCCGGGGTTCATCGCCTAGTGCGGATTTCGCCTTATGACAGTAACGCCAGACGTCACACCAGCTTTGCATCGGTCTGGGTCTATCCTGTGATCGACGACAGTATCGAAATCGATATTAACGAGAGCGATCTGAAGGTTGATACTTACCGGGCGTCTGGCGCGGGTGGGCAGCATGTGAACACCACAGATAGTGCGGTACGGATCACGCACCAACCATCGGGCATTGTGGTGCAGTGCCAAGCAGAGCGGTCACAGCACAAAAACCGGGCGGCTGCCATGAGCATGCTGAAAGCCCGCCTTTATGAGGCAGAGCTGAGGCGCCGTGAAGAAGAGGCCAATGCGGTTAATGCGACCAAAACAGAGATCGGGTGGGGTCATCAGATCCGGTCCTATGTGATGCAGCCTTATCAGATGGTGAAAGACTTGCGTACAGGAGAGGAATCCGGTCAGCCGGACAAGGTGCTGGACGGCGACCTTGACCGTTTCATGGCGGCAGCGCTTGCGGCACGGGTGCACGGGACAGACGCGGAAGTCTCTGACATCGATTGATTATTCGGTTGCACCTAAACCAAAAAAGAAAAGGCGCCCAATAAGGCGCCTTTTTTTAAGCGATCAGATGGTCGGCTTATTCAGCGGCTGGCTTTGCCTTTACGAAAGACGGTGTCTCTGCCGTCTCATCTTTGGCTGTAGTTGTGGCAATCGCTGCCTTGCCCTCAGATGGGTTGGACGAATGCGCGAACCGGCCTGTCAGCTTGGCGCCAGCTTCAACCGACAGGCTTTCGTGGATCACGTCGCCCTCCACAACGGCGCTTTTTTCAAGGCGAACAGACCGGGCGCGAATTTCACCGTTCACGGTACCGCGAATGGTTACATTGTCGGCCGAAATCGTGCCTTTAACGGCGCCGGTTTCGCCCATAACCAGACCGCCACACGACACGTCGCCTGTTATATGGCCGTCGAGCTGGAGCTCGCCACCTGTGCGAACATTACCGTCAATCTGAACGTCTGAAGCAATGAGGGAAGGGGTGGTCGCTACGCCCGAGCGGGGCGCTGGCGTGCTATTGCTGACTGGTTTCTTCATTTCTTCCTTGGATTTCGAGAACATCATTTGCTGCTTTCATAAAAGGCATTGGATCGCGTACCTCGCCATTAAACCAGACTTCATAATGAAGGTGGGTGCCTGTGACCCTTCCGGTTTTTCCCATGTCGCCAACGCGTTGTCCTAAAATTACCTCATCTCCCTTTTTGACCCGTACCTTGCGCATGTGGCCGTAGCGTGTCCTGAAACCGTTGCCGTGGTCTATTTCAACCATGTTGCCGTACGGGCCAAACCAGCCGGCATGAACAACGGTCCCTGGCCCCGTCGCGTTAATCGCGGTGCCCGGCCACCCGGCGAGATCAAGTCCATAGTGGCTGGCCCAAGTCTTTTTTAGCGGGTCTTTACGTCGACCAAACTTGCTGGAGAGGTAATATTTCTCCGCCGGCTGGCCGACAGGCACACTATTGAGCACCATTGTGACCATCTCAAGGCGTTGGCGTGTATTGATCAGTTGCAGGAAGGTGTCGTGGTCGTTTTCATCGAAAACAGGCTGAAAATCCTGCTCAGGTACAAAAGGGCCACCCATGGCTGTAACCATGGTCTCAGCCTTTTGAAGAAGTTGTTCATTATCGAGCTTGGTGGGTTCAAGTACCCGGTCAATCTTGGCAATCTGCGCTTCGGCATCGCTCAGGAGAGCGTGCGCGAGATACTGCTGCCGGTGTTGCATCTTCTCAAGCCGCGCGAGAAGATTCTTGCGCCGGTCCGTGTTTGAAAGGATTGCTGCTTGCGCAGTACCTGCGCCAAGAATTTCGGCGAGAAAGCTCGGTTTTTCGCCAATTGTCATTGACGTGTTGGGGCCGGGCGCTTCATCGCTGGTCGCCGCCTCCGGTTCAGCATTCACAGGCACAGGCGCGTTATTTCCGTCTACCCCAACCATTTCTTCCAGCAGGCGCTGACGGGTCTCGAGCTGCTCTGCTTTGCGCTCCACTTCCATCTCAAGCGCGGAAAAGTCGTTTGAAAGCGATTCATACTGCGCAGACATGGTTGTGATGGTGCGGTTTTTGGCTTCAAGAACCTGGTCGCGCGTCAGATAATGATAGGAGGTCACAAGCCCCCAGCCAAGCGCAACTAGTACGGCCGATGAGGTCGCCATCTGGAAATTGCTGGAGAAGGTTACAAAGCGAACACGGCCTTCGCTGCGCAAAAACAGCTGCCGCTCCGGAAAATATTTTTGCCGGAAGATCTGGAATTTCTCTAATAAAGTCAGATCGTTACTCAAAAACCATTCACGCAGTGCGTGTCCTCACCCTGTTGGTCCCTGCTCGAAAGCCATTCCTCTATATAGGCATGCGTCAAGCTAATAAAGGTATAATTTATAGTAGTTTTTTGCCATTCCACCGAATTTCGGGCAATTGGTCAAGCCTCTTGTCCATCAGACAGAAGATCTGCGAGTGGCTCATAAAAGGAGCAGGGCATGCCAGCGCGGTTGCGGGCGGGCTTGTTGAACGGTGGCTTCAGGCTGCCTTTGAAATATTCGCTCACCAGTTCCTGGAACCATGCCTTGTCGTCAAGTCCACCTTGTTTGGCTAGATGCTTGAACCAGCGGGTTCCGGCACTGACGTGCCCGATTTCTTCTTCGTAAATGGTCTGCAGGACATCTGCAGACACATCGTCGCCGCTGCGTTTGAACTGCTCGATCATTTTCGGGGTGACATCAAGGCCACGGGCTTCAAGCACCATGGGAACGATGGCAAGGCGCGCGGGCAGGCTGTCCTTGGTATCCATGGCTGATTGCCATAAGCCGTCATGGGCCGGTAGGTCGCCATAGTAGCAATCAAGTGCCTTCAGGCGGGCGCTGACCAGCGCAAAATGGCGTGCTTCATCGTCACCTACTTGGACCCAGTCGTCCGTGAACGCCTTGGGCATCAAGTCGCCAAAGCGTGCCACAAGATCAAACGCCAGATCGATCGCGTTCAGTTCAATGTGGGCAATGGCATGCAGTAGCGCACGGCGGTTGCCCTCTGTACCGCCTTTCCGACGCTTGGGCATGTCCGCTGGCATCATAAGCACAGGCTTGTCCGGTCGCGCGGGGCGCAGGGGAGGCTGGGTGGTGAACTTGAGCGGCAGTGCGCCGCTCCGCCATTTGGCCGCCGCAAGGCGGGCCGTCTCGGCTTTTTCCCTTGGCCTAGCGGTGTTAAGCACGGCAACCGCGGCTTCACCAATATTTTTCCAGTCGTTGGACATGGTCGTTTCTAAAGCGCTTTCACGGCTTCGAGAACAGCTTCGGCGTGGCCTTTAACCTTCACCTTGTGCCATACTTCGCGGATCGTACCTTCACCGTCGATCAGGAAGGTGGCGCGTTCGATACCCATATATTCGCGGCCATACAATTTTTTCTGAACCCAAACGCCGTAATCTTCGATGGTTTTGCCTTCTTCGTCTGATAGCAGGCGAACCTTCAGCTCTGATTTGGCGATGAAGTTGTCATGGCGGCGCACACTGTCTTTCGACATGCCGAGAACCACGGCGCCAGCGGCTTCAAAGTCGCCAATTAGAGCGGAAAAATCCTTGGCCTCTGTGGTGCATCCGGGCGTGCTGTCTTTCGGATAAAAATACAGAACCACCTTTTTGCCCTTGAAGTCGCTCAGCGACAGGGTCTCGCCGCCATCAGCGGGCAGGGAAAAGGCAGGGGCTTTATCAACAACGTCAACACTCACGTCTTGTCCTCCGTTTATTGTCTTCGGCCTTGATCATGTCTGATCGGCGGCCGGTAGGGCGTTTGCAGGTTCCTCTATCATAGTTTGGAACAAGCTGTATATGTCTGATTGCCTACGTATCAGTTCAGCCTTTAGATCGTTGAAACTTGACGTGCCAGTCGCGCGGCAAAGCGTGGTTCGAAGCGCCCTTGGTATCGCTTCATCGGCTGAGGGGCTGCCCCCCAGACAAAGGCGAAGCAGGCTCTGGACCTGTTGCATATATTCGTGCCCACCATGGAGCGTGCCAGCCTGTTCCTTGGTCAAGGCGCCTGATGCGGCAAGACGGCTGATGCTTTCGTCAAGTTGCGGGTGGAAGATGCCCTTTGCCCGGTTGCCTTCACGCAGCATCAGATATTGGCAGATAAATTCCATGTCCACGAGCCCGCCACGGGTGTGTTTGATGGCCCACGGGTTGTCTGTGCCGAACTGGTCGAACAGTTTGCCGCGCATGTCATTGACGGCGCGCAAGAGTTCATCGGCGTCCCGTGGTGCGGTCAGCACGGATATGATGGTGTCAACAAGTGGCTGACGCATGCTGTCTGGTGCCAGAATAACACGTGCGCGGGTGAGGGCCATATGTTCCCATGCCCAGGCTGCGCCAGTGTAATAGTCTGCGAAGGTCTTGAGAGTAACCACCAGCGGCCCCTGGCTGCCGGATGGCCTGAGGCGCGTATCTACTTCATAAAGCCGGCCTTCGGGCGTCAAGGCCGTGATCGCGGTGATGATATGTTGCCCCAGGCGGGAAAAATACTGGCTTGGCATCAGGGGTTTGTCGCCGTCAGACATGCTGTCCATGTCTGGCACATGATAAAGGAACACCACATCAAGGTCTGATGTGTGCGTCAGCTCGCCGCCACCATATTTGCCCATGGCAACAATTGATATGCCGCCGTCCTCGAACCGACCGTGCTTGGCTGCGAATTCGTCTTCCACCCGTTTGGTCAGGGCTTTCAGCGTGATATCGGCAAGGCGGGTCTGCGCTTCGCCGCTTTCCCGAACGCTGGCGAGCGATTCCAGAAGCTGTACACCAATGCGGAAGCGATGTTCAGCCACAAAGCGGCGCACGATATCGAGAATATCCTGATAGTCGTGCGCGCTATCAAGTAGTTCCTCCAGCTTTTCTCGCAGTTCCTCCTCACTTTCCAGAGGGGCGTAGAATCCGGGCTCCAACACGGCGTCCCATAGGTCCGGTTTCTTGCCAAGGGCTTCGGCAAGGGCAGGCGCGAGGCCCATCACCCGTGCCAAAAGCTGGAATAGAGTAGGGTTGGACTGTAGAAGAGAGAAAAGTTGAACACCAGCAGGCAGTTGGGAGATAAACCTATCAAAGCGCATTAATGCACTTCCAGCGTTTTCCGTACCGGAAAAGGCATCAAGTAGTCCAGGCAGTATCTGTTCCAGCAGGCGTTTGGCGCGTTCCGTCCTGAGCGCGCGATGCCGCCCACGGCGCCAACCTTCAATGACAGCCGCTGAATTTTCCGGGTCATCGAAACCCAGCCTTTCAAGCGTTGCGGGCAGGTCGCCTTCTGAATAGCCGTCGCTCCTTGCTGTGTCATCTTCCGGCAGCAGGGCGTCATAAATGGTGCTGATCGCCTTGGTGTGTTCCATGACGGCGGCCTTGAAGCTGGCTTCATCAGGGTACCCCATGAAGGATACAAGGCAGTCGAACCGGGTGTCGTCTTCAGGGATATCGTGGGTCTGTTCGTCATTCATCATCTGAATGCGGTGTTCAAGAGTGCGCAGGAACCGGTACCCGTTTGACAAGGTCTTGTGGGTCTTGCCGTCAACGATCTGGTCCATCGCCAGCATATCCAGGGCATCAAGCGTGCCCCTGAGCCGGAGCGCGGGGTGCCGCCCTGCATGAAGCAACTGGTTGATCTGGGTGAAGAATTCAATTTCCCGAATGCCGCCGTATCCTAGTTTAACATTATAGCCCCGGAAGGCCGATTGGGTCTGGCCGTAGTGGCGGTTGATCTGGTTCTTGATCGCCGCAATGTCATTGAGGGCCGCGAAATCCATGTTCCGGCGCCATATCCAGCGCGCCATGGTCTCCAGATAGGCATTGCCGGAACTTTGGTCGCCTGCAACCACGCGTGCCTTGATCATGGCAGACCGTTCCCAGTTTACGGCCATTGAGTGGTAATAAGTTTCGGCGGCTTCAACGGACAGGGCGACCGGTGTTGCACCCGGGTCAGGCCTGAGGCGCAGGTCCGTACGGAATACATATCCGTGCATCGTGCGGGTTTCCATGATTTGCATCAGTTCCTGCGTTAGTCGGATGAAGCATTGCTTAAGCGTTTTATTGCCGGTGTAGTGAACCCTTTCCGCGTCATAGAGTGCGATCAGGTCGATGTCAGAAGAATAGTTGAGCTCATAGGCCCCCAATTTGCCCATACCAAGAATGAAGTAGCCGCAGTTTTGTGCGAGGGCCGGGCCGGCGGGCTGTTCTGTTCCGCCCGGCCAAGCCAGTTCGCCTGCTTTCATGCGGGCGTGCAAAAGGTGGGCGAGCGAGATTTCAAGAGCAGCATCGGCGAAACGGCTGAGGGCAGCGGTGACTTGTTCAAGGCTCCACCATCCGGCGACATCAGCTGCCGCGGTAAGAAACGCTGCGGCACTTTTGCTTTCGCGCAGAAAAGCCATCAGGTCTGGAGTTTTCTCGCCTTCCGGTCGCTCTGCCTTGAGGTCCGCCAGAATGGCTTCGAAATGCGCGTCCGGTTCCCCCTTAAGATAATCTGCCGCGAGGTCGGGTTTGCGGCGTGCAATGCTTGAAAGAAAGCTGCTGTGTCCGAAAAGCGCGTCAGCCACTGCACGGGCTTCTTCGTTTGTTTTGAGCGCAGAATCAGTTTCAATCAGAGCTGCCCAAATTTCGTCAGCTTTTTCCTGATAATAAGCTTTCGGTAGTGTATGTGTTGGATGTGACATACAGAAGGGCCAACTTTCTGAATTTTTGTTTGCGGACAGACACGAGTGTTCATACCTTGCCTACTCAAATCAAGGGCAATTAAGGCGATCGGACGTCATCTTTGAAAAAGACTTTGGGTTTCATGGGCAGAACGGGCGTGTGGCTTGCTACAGCAACTGTGTTGCTGGCTTGCCTTTTGTTCGCGCGTCTCTTGTTTGCTCCCATCGACCTTGGCATCGCCCGCGAGGAACTCATAGAGCAGGCCGAGGGCTTTTTGCCTGGCTGGCAGATTGAGTTTGACCAGACGGAAGTGGGTTGGGACTGGCGCAGCGTGCGACCTTGGATTTCGATCACCAATCTGCGGCTGACAGACCGGGCAAACCGCATGACTGCGCGTGTGCCGCGCGCCCGCGTGGGCGTGACCTTTTCAAGTATTCTTGGGGATGTTGGCCTGTCTTCCGTTGAACTTGAGGCCCCGAACGTTTTGGTCACTGACCTCGCAGGCTTTTCCGATGCGACAGGGACCGGCGCCTTCGCCGACTTATTCGGTGAAAGTGGGTTTCCAAAACCGGCAGTTTTTCGCCCGGTTACAGAAGCCTTCAGCCGGTTTGCCCGGCGGCTGATGGACCAGGCGCCTGACCTGGACAGTATTGTCTTGACCAGTTCGGTGGTTGAGATTGTACGCGGCGAGGAATTCCAGAATGCTCGGTTTGCGGTGCCACGCCTTGAACTGGCATCAGAAGCTGACACGCTGTCACTTGCTGCGCTTGCAGACGTGGTGCTGGGCAACAGACCGGTGCAACTTCAGCTCCAGGGCGAGGCCGAACCCGACGTGGGGGAACTAACCGTCTCTGTGGCATTCAGTCAGATGAAACCAAGCGATCTCAGCTTTCAAGCCACGATGCCGGAAGTGGTGACTTACTTGGATTTCCCAGTGACGCTCGGGCTGGACTTCCAATTGGCGTCGAATGTGGGTCTGAGATCGGCTCGGTTCCATGTCGGGATTGATGAAGGGCTTGTCAGCCATCCAATCCGCTTTCCTGAGCCTGCACCGATCAATTTTGGTGCCATTGATGGTTATTATGTCGCGTCTGAAGATATGATTGTCGTCGAAGGGCTTGCCGTGCAGGCGGGTGAGCGGGAGATAACGGGAAGCGGTGTTCTGCAATGGTTCGAGGATGCCGATGAACCTAGCGTCAAATTCCTGCTGGAAACGAAGGCGGCGACAATCGCTGAAGTCAAGCGCTACTGGCCGATCGCCACCTATCCGGACGGCAGCCCCAGGGGCGCCCGCGTGTGGGTGGACGACAATATGATCAAGGGACTAGCGCATGACGTGAGCTTTCATGTTGACTGGTCCCCCAGGGATGGCGGTGCTTTTGCCAAAGGCAGTGCATTTCAGCTGGATTTCGACTTTACGGGTATCGATACCAAGTACCTGCGGGATATGCCGCCGATAGAGGGTGCCGTAGGCAGTGGGCGCCTGACACACGAAGAGTTTGACATTCAACTGCAAGGAGGGGCGGTGCTTGGCATGCCTGTGTCAGGATCGACTGCGCATATGGCCGACATTCATCACCCAGGCGAAGGCGTTGGCCGGTTTGACATCAAGCTATCGGGTGCGGTGCCTAAGATCATGGATCTGATCTCCTATGATCCGCTCAATGTACCTCAGAAGATTGATTTTGACCCCGCGCGCCTGAACGGTACCGCAGATGTTAAGGTGACGGTGACCCTGCCTCTTGTCAAAGGCGTGCCGAAGGAAGACGTGATCTACAGCGTTGACGCTCAACTCCGGGATACGTCTGTGGCGGACCTTCTAGGCGGAGAAGGACTAAGAGACGGTTCAATGATGCTCCAGCTTGACGGTGACCGGCTGTCGCTGGCCGGGGACGGACGGCTGAATGGTGTGCCGATGAGCCTTTACTGGCGGGAAGATTTTGCGGCGGGTAGAGCTAGCAATGAGGCTGATACAACCGAAGTGGTTCTGGTTGGGGAGTTCGATGAAAACGATATCCAGGCGTTTGGTGTCGACATCTCCGACTTTCTTGATGGCAAAGTCGTTGGCGAGGCGACTTTCATCGGGCGGAATTTCAAGTTCAACAGGGGCTATTTCACCGCCGATGCCACGGACGCAGTAATGAAAGCGTCGCAGTTAGGGTGGCAAAAGCCAGCGTCCAGTCCGGCAATGGTAACGGGGACACTAGTGTTCCGGGATGAGGGAACGTCGCTGGCGCCCCTGGTAGTTCAGGGTGAGGATGTCGACCTTGTCGCCTCGTTTGATTGGGGTAGTCGCGAAAGTGGCATGATGGATGGTGATTTTACCATTCGGAAAATGGGCAGACATGAGCTGGCGGGGACAGTCGTTCAGCGCGCTAATGCACCAACCCAGGTCAATATCGTGGCTACTGCTTTTGATGCAGGGGTTTTCCTCGAAAGCCTTGACGATGGCCCGCAAGAGCCGAAGGCCGCATCTGCACCAGCCATGGAGAGTGAAGGTGGCGACAGCGATATCCAGCTGTTGGCGGACCGGCTTTTGTTGTTGAACGGGGAAGCGCTGGAGAAGGCATCACTGAAAACCCGGTTCCGGAGCGGCGAACCGAAAGAGCTGTCATTTTCCGGATTTGTGCCGGGCACGGAAAAGCAAGTGACGATGACGGTGAGTGAGAGTAATGACCTTGCAGGACAAGCTATCACGCTGACCAGCCCGGATGCGGGACATATTCTTCGTGGGCTTGGGCTATTTGCTCACCTTCGGGATGGTGAACTGAAGATGTCTGGTATGACATCCGGGTGGGGTGAGCGCCTGCATATGAAAGGTGAAGCGAAGGTTCGTGATGCCCTGATGGTCTCAAAGGAGAACCTTGGGCCTAGCGTCAAGGAAGGCGTTGTGAGCGGCCTAAATGACTATCTATCGGACGGGCCGCTGAAGCTGGATAAGATCGACGTTCCATTTGACTATACCGATAGCATTCTTGATCTGTCGGGCCTGAAGGCCAATGGCCCGACAATGGGCATGACCATGGAAGGTCAGATTTCAGCGCGGGAGGACAAGATCAACGTGAACGGCGTTTTTGTGCCTGCCTATGGGCTGAACTCGCTTCTTGGCAAAATCCCCATCCTTGGCACGCTGCTGACAGGCGGTGAGGGCAAGGGTGTGTTCGGCGTGTCCTACCGGGTGAAGGGCCAGCTTGAAAACCCTGAGTTCACGATCAACCCAGTGTCTGGTATCGCGCCAGGTTTCCTGCGGCTGCTATTTGAGGGCAGGAAGGGCAAGATTTCGGACGTGGAGACACCAGCGGCGCCAGAAGGTGAGGCACAACCGGCCGGTGGCACGGGCGAGGAAGCAGGGGAACCTGAGGCTGAGGAGCCGAATCCAGAGCCGAAAACCTCAGCACCAGACGAGCCACAGCTTTAGCATCAAGTAGAAAGAGGAAACAAAAAGCCACCGCGCATTTATGTGGGCGGAGGCTTCTTTGATTTGAGCGCTTGTATTGCGCCTATTCTGCCTTCACGAGCGCGTGGCGCTTCTTGCCGGCGGACAGTTTGATCTGACCATCATTGAGCGCCTCAGCCGTGACAGTGTCATCTTCGCTTTCGACTTTGACATCATTCAGCTTGGCACCACCCTGTTTGATCAGGCGACGGACTTCGCTTTTCGAGCTGCCCAGACCTGCTTCAATAAACAGATCCACAACATTGTAGCCTGCCTGAAGGGCCGCGGCTGGCACTGAAACAGTCGGCAAATCTGCACCTGCACCGCCTTTGATAAAGGTTTCACGGGCAGTTGCTTCTGCGGCCCCGGCGGCATCCTCTCCGCGGCAAAGCTTGGTGGCTTCGTTGGCAAGGATCACCTTGGCGTCGTTGATCTCAGAGCCGCCTAAAGCTTCAAGACGACGGACTTCGTCCATCGGCAGTTCGGTGAACAGACGCAGGAACTTGCCAACGTCTGCGTCCTGCGTGTTGCGCCAGAACTGCCAGAAATCGTAAGCTGGTAGCTGTTCTTCATTGAGCCAGATAGCGCCAGAGGCGGTTTTACCCATCTTCTTGCCGTCTGCCGTTGTAATCAGCGGTGTCGTCAGGCCGAACAGGTGCTTGCCAGCTTTGCGGCGGGCGAGTTCCATCCCGTTGACGATATTGCCCCATTGGTCGGACCCGCCCATCTGCAGCACACAGTCATATCGCCCTGCCAGTTCCATGAAGTCATAGGCCTGCAGGATCATGTAGTTGAACTCAAGGAAGGTCAGTGGCTGTTCGCGCTCAAGGCGAAGCTTCACGCTGTCGAACGTCATCATCCGGTTGATAGTGAAGTGCGGGCCGATCTCGCGCAGGAACGGGATGTAGTGCAGTTCATCCAGCCATTCACCGTTATTGACCATCACAGCATCGCTTGCGCCGTCGCCGAAGGTCAACAGCTGGTCAAAGATGGTGCGAATGCCGGCCATATTGTCCTGGATGATCTCTTCGGTCATCAACTGGCGGCTTTCGTCGCGCCCTGACGGGTCACCGATTTTTGACGTGCCGCCACCCATCAGAACGATCGGTTTATGGCCGGTTTTCTGCAGCCAGCGCAGCATCATGATCTGAACGAGACTACCGACATGCAGGCTGCGAGCCGTGCAGTCGAAGCCGATATAAGCTGAAACCGGGCCTTCAGACAGTTTTGCGTCCAATCCTTCCAGGTCGGTTGCCTGGTGGATAAAGTCCCGTTCGGTCAGGACTTGAAGAAATTCCGATTTCAAGTTGGTCATTTATCTGGTCCAAATAGATGCTGTAACGCTAATAAAATTATTTAAGAGCGGGCTGATGTAGCATACGGTGGCGGTAAGGCAAAGCCCCAAGCGGGTGCAAAAGTGCAGGAGACAGGTGTTTTATGTCAGTTTTGGGTGAACCGGGCGAAATCAAATGTGTGATCGGCCTGATGAGCGGGACATCGATGGATGGCATCGATGCGGCCATGATCTATACAGATGGCGTACGAATTGAACGCCTGGGACCATCCCTGACAATGCCCTATACCCCGGAGATGCGTGCCAAGGTGAAGGAATGCCTGTCGCTGGCTGCAGGCTGTGCCAGTGCGGAAAATCCGCCCGAAGCCATCAAACAATTGGATGACGACTTGGCAGACTGGCACGCAGAGGCTGTCTTTGAACTTCTGGCTGTCACAGGGCAAACGTCAGATGAGATTGATCTTATCGGATTTCACGGCCAGACGCTGACCCACCGGCCCGACAGGGGCTGGACCTGGCAGCTGGGGGACGGTGGACGGTTGGCAGGCCTGACAGGTATCAAAGTTGTCAACGACTTCCGAACTGCAGACGTGGCGGCTGGCGGCGAAGGTGCACCGCTGGTGCCGCTTTATCATGCCGCGCTTCTGGCACGCGCGCGGCGCCACAATGTTGTGGCCGTGCTGAATATCGGTGGTGTCGCGAATGTGACATGGGTGAGCTTCGGTGCAGAAGGCGGAGACCCTGAAATCATGGCGTTCGACACGGGCCCGGGCAATGCCATGCTGGATGATTGGGCGGAAATCCATACCGGCAAACCGGTGGATACAGACGGCAACCTGGCTGCCCGTGGTCTGAGCCATAATGAAGTGGTGATGGGTCTTATGGCATCGCCCTATTTTGACGAGAAGCCGCCCAAAACACTCGACCGGGACGATTTCAACATTCAGGCGGTCCGCGGCTTGTCCGCAGAAGATGGTGCCGCAACGCTGACAAACTTCGTGGTGGAATCGGTGATCTCTGCACAGAGCCATTTCCCTAGCCCCCCAGAGGCCTGGTATGTGGCCGGAGGCGGGAGGCACAACCCAACCCTGATGCGGCGCCTTCGCAGGCGCATGCCGGTGCTGGTGGACCCAGTGGAAGTGCTGGGCTGGCGGGGTGATGCGCTTGAAGCAGAGGCCTTCGCATTTCTTGCTGCGCGCACGGAGCGTGGATTGGCGCTGAGCCTGCCAAGCACCACAGGATGCAATGAGCCAACCTCTGGGGGCGTTATGCACGAACCCAGAGGAAGGCGGTTGAGACGCTAGTTAACATTAGTTAACCTTTTTTTGTTATTGGTCTGCTATAAGGACGTCAGTTTCTAATCGGGGGATGGGAGCGTTGCTTGCTGGCTGAAAAAGATTTCCAGAACTTTGTCGCATATTGGCAGTCGCTGGCGGATAGTGCCGGAGATATTCCGTTGCGCTCGGCGATCCAGCTTAAGGATATCCCGAAAGTCGCACCATGCTTCTACCTGTTGCAGTGGCAGGGCCCGGAGGTAATGACGGTCAGGCTTCTTGGAACTGCCCTTGATGCCTTCATTCCTGACCTGCATGTTGGCAGTGATTTTCTGGGCGTTTATCACGGCGAGCAAAAGGATTTCTATACCAAGGCAATGGCCCCGATTTGCTCGCATCCCTGCGGCATGAGCATCACACGTCAGACAACGCTGTCGAACGGTCTCCAGGTGGATATACGTGGGGTTGGGCTGCCCGCGCGAGACGAGAATGGCGCTGTAACCTTCCAGATAGGCCTGACCGATACACCGGACCGTGATACGCCGCTTGGTTATTCAATCGATCTCCAGCGAAATCATTCCAAGATCGTTGAGTTCGATTATTTTGATATTGGCTATGGCATCCCGAATGAAAAACCGGCCATCCCGTATGATAGCGAAATGACCGGTTCTTCGAATGGGATGGTCTGAGCGGCTTAGTCGCCGGATGTCAGGCGCATGTTCAGATAGTTGTTCACTGATGTCATCAGCTGGTTAAGCTCACTTTCAAAGAAGTGATTGGCCCCTTTGATGTTGTCATGATGAATGGTGATGGACTTCTGCGCCTTCAGCTTCTCAACAAGTTTCTGCACTGAAATTGGCGTTACAAGGTCATCCTGATCGGCCTGGATGATCAGGCCGGATGACGGGCAGGGCGCCAGGAATGAGAAATCATATAGGTTGGCCGGTGGAGCGACGGAAATGAAGCCCTTGATTTCCGGACGGCGCATCAAAAGCTGCATACCGATCCAGGCGCCAAAGGAGAAACCGGCGATCCAGGTGCCGGTCGAATTTTCATTCATCGACTGCAGCCAATCCAGCGCGGCTGCCGCGTCGGAAAGCTCGCCGGTGCCACTATCAAATTCACCCTGGCTGCGCCCGACACCACGGAAATTGAAGCGGAGTGTCGCAAAACCGCGGTGTGCAAAGGCATGATACAGATAATAAGTGACCTTATTGTCCATGGTGCCGCCATATTGCGGGTGCGGATGCAGGATCAGCGCTACTGGCGCCGTTTCGGTTTTACCGGGCTGGTATCGGCCTTCAAGGCGGCCAGCAGGTCCACTGAATATGATTTCGGGCATTGACGATCTTTATAAATCTTGTGGTTAATGATGGTTTGTTGGGCACGGGCACCCATCATGTATCCTGATCCCCGTATATAGAGTTTTAGTACCGATTCGCAAGCAATCTCATGCCTTTGGTGAAAAATAGAATTGATCGGGCCCTTTATAGGGCCTATGTGATGGCTCTATGAAGCGCTTAGTTTACCTTGATTACAACGCCACCAGCCCGATCAGGGATGAGGTGATCGACACAGTGACCGCCGCGATGCGGACTGTGGGCAACCCTTCGTCTGTCCATGCAGCGGGTCGGGATGCCCGCGCGCGTGTTGAGGAAGCGCGGACACAGGTAGCGGCAATGGTGAACGCGCGGCCACGGGATGTGGTTTTCACTTCCGGCGGCACAGAAGCCTCGAACACGGTGATTCGGGGGACTGGGGCTGCATCTATCCTGATTTCCGCGATTGAACATGATTGCGGCTTTGCTGCCGCAAAGGAAAGTGGCGTGCCTGTCTATGTCATTCCGACATCAGATCATGGCGTGGTTGATATGGACGCCCTGCAAAGCCTTTTGGCGAAAGCGGAAAAGCCGGCGCTGGTCTCGGTCATGCTTGCGAACAATGAAATGGGCGCGCTGCAGGATGTGGCTGCAATAGCAACTGTTGCCAAGGAGCATGGCGCCCGAATGCATACTGATGCGGTACAGGCTGCAGGCAGGATATCGCTCGATTTCAAGGCGCTGGGTGTCGATTATCTGACGCTGTCTGCTCACAAGCTGGGTGGCCCTCAAGGCGTAGGCGCGATTGTGCTGGGACCTACCGCACCACTCAAGTCCCTGATTGCGGGGGGCGGGCAGGAACTGTCGCGTCGGTCCGGCACAGAGAATGTCGCCGGTATCGCAGGTTTCGGTGCGGCAGCTATGGAAGCCATGGTTGGTCTTGGGGATATGGACCGCATAAAAGGACTTCGTGATAAGCTCGAAAGCGAGATACGGGCTGTGGCGAATGATGTGATTGTGGTGGGCAGCGGGGCAGAGAGAATTGCCAATACAAGCTGCCTGATCATGCCGGGCGTAAAGGGCGAAACGCAGGTAATGCATTTTGACCTCAATGGCATTTGTGTGTCATCCGGTTCTGCTTGTTCATCCGGTAAGGTGAAGGTCTCGCACGTGCTGACTGCGATGGGGTTTGCGCCCGAGCAGGCCGAATGCTCAATCCGCGTTTCCTTGGGCTACCAAACCACAGAGGCCGATGTCGACGCATTTGTTGCGGCCTGGAAATCCATCTATAGTCGCACGCGGGCAAGATAAGCGCGGGAGACACCGCTTTATGGTGAAAACACCCATCTATCTGGACTATCAGGCCACTACGCCCATGGATGAGCGGGTGCTCGATGCGATGATGCCGTACCTGACAAGCAAGTTCGGCAATCCGCATTCGTCCACACACCGGTTCGGATGGGAAGCCGAAGCGGCGCTTGATGTTGCGCGCGAGCAGGTCGCTGACATGATTGGTGCTGATGTGGGCGAGATCTATTTCACCTCCGGTGCCACGGAAGCCAATAACCTGGCGCTTAAGGGCATCATGGATGTCTGGGGCAAGAAGAAACCCCACCTGGTGACCGTGGTGACAGAGCATAAATGTGTGCTGGAAGCCGCCAAGGCGACGGAAAAGGCAGGATGCCGGGTTACCTACTTACCGGTGAAGCCCAACGGCCTGATTGACCTGGACCAACTTGCTGAAGCGGTAACAACAGAGACAGCGCTGGTCTCCGTAATGGCGGTCAATAACGAGATAGGTGTCATCCAGCCCATGACTGAGATTGGTGCTATCTGCCGGGAAAACGGTGCGCTGTTTCATACCGATGCCGCACAGGCTTACGGCAAGATACAGCTGGACGTGGACGCGATGAACATCGACTTGATGAGCATCTCCGGCCACAAAATTTATGGGCCAAAAGGCGTGGGCGCGCTTTACAAGCGTAACGGACGGCACACCACGCTAACGCCGCAAATGTCGGGCGGCGGCCAGGAAGGCGGTATTCGCTCAGGTACACAGGCACCAGCGCTGGTGGCAGGGTTGGGCGCGGCCGCTGCCTTGTGCAAGGCAGATATGGCGCAGGAAACAGACCGATTGGTCAAGATGATGGACCGGCTGAAGTCAAAGCTTTTCAAGGCCTTGCCCAATCTTCTTGTAAACGGCGATGAAGAGGCGCGCTGGGCCGGCAACCTGAATGTCAGCTTCCCGGGGCTTGATGGCGACCTGTTATTGGCCAATATCCGCTCGCTCGCCGTTTCAAGTGGGGCTGCCTGCGCGTCAGCGGTGAGCGGTCCTTCCTATGTGTTGCAGGCGATCGGGCGGACAGATGCGCAGGCGAAATCCGCGCTTCGGATCGGGATTGGTCGCTTCACGACTGATGATGAAATTGATTTTGCCGCTGACACCCTTGTTGGTGCGGTGAATGCTATGGGGGGCCTGAAACCATGAGCAAGGTGACAGTGATATTCCAACTGCCGAACGGCGAGGAAAAATCTGTCGAGACTGAACCAGGGGTTACGGCGCTTCAGCTTGCCCATGAACTCGGCATCGAGATGGAAGGCGCTTGTGAAGGCAATATGGCATGCTCTACCTGCCATGTGATCGTTGATGAAGAACACTTCGACCGGCTTCCACAAGCCAGTGATGACGAGGAAGAGATGCTCGATCTCGCGCTTGGGCTATCAGCAACATCCCGCCTGGGGTGTCAGGTGCTGATCACCGCAGACCTCGACGGAATAGTCTTCAGGGTGCCAAAAGAACACCGCAATATGATGGGGTTCTAGGAACGGTGCGCTGGCGGGGTTTTGCTGCCCGGCTACAAGAGGACAGTTGAAATCTGTTTCGCTTTTCCCCATATTTTCTTCCTAGGTCGAAAATCAGAAGAATGACCGAACAGCGAGGGGAAAATTATGACAAGAAATCAGCTTTTTATGGCCCTGGCAGGCGGTGCAACGGTGCTGGCAGTGATAAGCGCAGGCCTGACCTCAAGTGATCATGCCGATGATCATGATGGCTTTCTGGTGATTGCCGGCGGTGACAGGGTTAGCGTGTCCGGCGATGACATTGAGATTGAAAGCCGGGGCGACAGTATCGTGGTCCACACCAAAGATGGCACCATCAATTGCACGAAAAACGGTGGTACCGTTGTGATAGAGCGTGAAGATGGCACCAAAACCGAAATCAGCTGCGACTGAACTTTAGATCCACGCACGAAAATGCATTAAAGGCGGTTTATTTCCGCCTTTTTTGTTGTATGGACGCCTTTGGCCTAGTACCTAACCGGTACTTGATTTTTCCAGATGGGGGCGAGGATGACCGACTTAATCGGTACGGCGAGCGATGACACGCTCGTTGGCAGCAACGGCGACGACTATATTTACGGTGACGACGGTGACGATTATCTGATTGGTGATGCAGGGAATGACTACCTCGATGGCGGTGAAGGAAACGATAATTTCTTCGGCGGTAACGGCAACGATACCATTATCGGTGGTGGAGGTGAAAATTATGCAAGCCAGATATTTGGCAACGATGGTGACGACTACATCAAGCTAGAATCGTTTGCCTATGTTTACGGCGGGGCTGGCGCCGACACAATTGAAGGCAGTTCAGAAGCCTTTGCTGGTGCATTATATGACCTGACAGGTGATGCGATTTACGTCGACCTAATCGAGGGTATATCGCGTGGAGGCGATGCAGAAGGCGATGTGTTCATTAATGTCACCAATATATCTGGGACAAACCAGGGAGATACAATCATCGGGCCAAGTCGTATTAACGGCTATGCAGGCGATGATTATCTGGTGCAGGGGTCTGAGCGCGGCGGTCGCGTAGGGGACGGTGAGGGCAACGATACGGTCGTCGGCGGCTCCTGCGACGATACCTTCGAAATAGGCGCAGGCAACGACCTGATTGACGGTGGAGACGGTAGCGACTGGGCCGTCTTTTTCGGATTTGATGCTGGGACTGATATAGCCGGCGTAGTGGTAGATCTGAATTCGGGGGTCGTGTCGCACGACTGGTTTGGACAGGACACGCTTGTCGGGATCGAGAAGGTCGCAGGGACATACTTTGCCGGTGATACATTGATTGGGAACGACCAAGGCAATTACCTAAGTGGTTATCGCGGCGACGATATCCTGATTGGAGGCGCGGGCGACGATACCCTTCGCGGTCACCGTGATAACGACACGCTTGATGGTGGTGCAGGCTCGGACACTGCGAAGTTTTTGATAAACTATGACGGACCAGACACCGTAGAGGGTGCGACAATCAACTTGACTGATGGCACGGCCACCAGCAGTTGGACACAGGATGATGTCCTGATCAGTATTGAAAATATCGAATCCGGCGACTTCAACGACCATTTGACCGGCGACGAGAATGCCAACCGGTTTATCGCCGGCCGAGGCATTGACACCCTCATAGGAGCTTTAGGCAACGACACACTGATGGGCGAAGAGGGGGGCGATATCCTTTACGGCGGCGGCGGTGCTGACCGTCTGTATGGCGGTAAAGGCGACGATATGCTGTCAGGTGACGGCGGTAACGACATTCTGTATGGTGACCTGGGTTTAGACACGCTTGATGGCGGTGGCGGCAAGGACACCGCAAATTATTTTGGTAGCGCAGGTGCTGTGACGCTGAACCTGACTTCAGGCGGTAGTGCAGGACAAGCCTCGGGCGATACCTATTTGGATGTCGAACATGTTACCGGGTCCAAGCGGTCAGACAATATCACCGGGGACGACGGCGATAACAGGCTCAAGGGTATGAGTGGTTGGGACACGCTGTTGGGAGAAAACGGCGATGACACGCTTGAAGGCGGAAGCGGCAACGATTGGCTATCTGGCGGCGCGGGTGCAGATCTGATAGCCGGCGGCGGGCATAGCGATCACCTTCAGGGCGGCGAAGGCGCCGATACCCTTGATGCCGGGAATGGCTTCGACACGCTGGATGGCGGCGCGGGCGATGACGTACTGACAGGCGGTCGACATGCTGACCACTTTGTCTTCGATGCCGCGTCTGGTAATGACACCATCACGGATTTTGAGGCCGACAAGGATGTACTTAACCTGTCCGGCACGGGCACGGATTTCACAGACCTAGCTAGTGTTGAAGCTGCCTCAACAGACACAGCTGGCGGGCTGCTGATTGATCTCGGGGGCGGTAACAGCGTTCTTCTGGAGGGGGTTGGCCTTGCCGATCTAACTGACATCAGCATCCTCTACGACTAATCAAAAAAGGCGGACCATTCGGACCGCCTTTTTGCTGTTGATACGCCGGAAGATCAGTCGAACCGTTCGGGCAGGTGATCTTCTTCAATAAGGTCGGTAAAGCGTGTGCAGTCTTTCTCGAACGCCAGATGCACGGTTCCCACAGGGCCGTGACGCTGCTTGCCGATGATACATTCCGCCTTGCCGTAAAGATTTTCCATCTCGGCCTGCCACTGGACGTGCTTTTCCTGGTCGGACTGCGAGGGCTCTTCCTTTTCCTTGTAGTATTCCTCACGGAAAACGAACATCACCATATCCGCGTCCTGCTCGATCGAGCCTGATTCCCGAAGGTCGGACAGCATGGGACGTTTGTTTTCCCGCTGTTCCACACCCCGGCTGAGCTGCGATAGCGCCAGAACCGGCACATGCAGCTCCTTCGCAAGGCCCTTCAGGCCCCTTGTGATCTCGGAAATTTCCTGCACGCGGCTGTCAGCCGCCGTGCCCTTGCCGGACCCCCGCAGGAGCTGGAGGTAATCGACCACCACAAGGCCCAGATTATGCTGGCGTTTCAGCCGCCGTGCGCGGTTCCTGAGCGCCGCAATGGTCAGGGCAGGGGTGTCGTCGATGAAGAGCGGCACGTCTTCAAGCTCAATTGCTGCGCGGGCGATGGCTTCGAACTGGCGCTGGTCCAGGCTACCTTGCCGCATTTTGTGCGACTGGATCGGCTCTGGCCCGTCATAGACGAGGTTCGCGCGGTCCGAAAGGATACGAGCAGCCAGCTGGTCAGCGGACATCTCGAGGCTGAAGAAGCATACAACGGCGCCCTTGGTCTTGGACGGGTCAATGCCCGCCAGGCGGTCATCCGCATAGCGTTTGGCGGCGTTGAATGCGATGTTGGTGGCGAGCGCGGTTTTCCCCATGGCTGGCCGCCCGGCCAGGATCATGAGGTCCGAGTTATGCAGCCCGCCGATCTTGTCATTGAGCGCAGCCAGACCAGTGGTGACACCGGAAAGGCTGTCAGGATCCTTATAGGCATTCTCGATATTTTCAACGGCAGTACGCAGCGCTTTGGAGAATGCCTGCGCGCCCGTCTCGGCCTGGCCCATTTCAGCCAGATCAAACAGCTGCTTTTCAGCGTCCGCGATTTGTTCCGAGGCCTCAACGTCAACGGGTGCATCATACGCGTCGTTGACCATCGTCTCCCCGATCTGTATGAGCGCGCGGCGCATGGCATGATCATAGATGGTACGACCGTAGTCTTCGGCATTGATGATGGTTGTGGCCGAAGCCGCCAGGCGCACTAGATAGCGCGCCCCGCCCACGTCCGTGAGCGCTTCATCATTCTCGAAGTAAGGTTTGAGCTTCACCGGGTCCGCGATCTGGTTCTTGTCCATCAGCTTGAGGACACTTTCATAGATGCGGCCATGCACGGGCTCGTAGAAGTGCTCAGCAAGCAAGAAGCCCTGAACCTTCTGCGCAGCTTCGTTGTTCACGAGAATAGCCCCGAGAAGCGCCTGTTCGGCTTCCAGGTTATGGGGCGGCTGGCGATAGTTCAGCTCGCCGCCTTCATCATTGGCAGCGTCATTCTTGACAGCTTCCATAAAAAGCAACCCTCCGTGGTGCGGTTTCCATCCCTAAGCCCAGGCCTCCTCCCCAGGGGTCTTGTGCCCCCATGAGCCTGGTAGGGGCGACCATACAGGTTTCTGTCCGTGATCCAACTGCCAATTCGGCTTTTCCCCAACAGAGTTTTCCACAGGGGTATAACTATGGGGATAAGTGATTAAAACAAGGCCGCTATCAAGAAAGTGTTTACTGGCAACTAAGGGTTGATTATGAAGAGGTTAGAAAATTTCTATGGCGAGATGGGGGATATATGACTGAAATTTTAGGCGCTTCATTCCATGTTCAAGCGGCTGATACTGTTGGGGGCGATACCCTTACGGGTACGAGCGGCAATGACACGCTCAGGGGCGAAGGTGACGGAGATGTCCTGCTCGGGAATGAAGGGGACGATCGCCTATACGGATATGGACAAAATGTTACCCTTGATGGTGGTGACGGCAATGACAGATTGTATCTGAACAACAGGGACTCGTTTGGTGGCGATCTGGCGTCAGGCGGTCATCTTTACGGCGGTGCCGGGGATGACACTATCAGCATCCCTCTTTACGTGAGTGCCACCATCGAAGGTGGCGAAGGTGACGACGTTATTTACACCGCCAGCGGCGGCGATGACAACATCATTGATGCCGGTGCTGGGGATGATACGATTTCAGGGTATGGAGGTGGTACTTTCACCGGTGGCGAGGGTGCCGATACCTATCAGCCAGCACATCATACCTCTTTCACCATTACTGATTTTGAAGACGGAATTGACACCATTGACTTTGTTGCCAGAAGGTTGGCGGTCACCTTTGATGACCTGATATTTCGCACCAACATTAACGGTGACCTTGTCATCATGGCCCCAACTTCCAGCAATTTCACCACAACGGTGGTCCTCGAAGGCATAACCAGGGACCAGATCGATGAAAGTGATTTTAAGATTTATGGTGTTGTGAACCCGGTGGGCCAAAGTGGCGGCCGCTCGATCAATGGCAGCGACAGTCCTGACTATTTACGCGTTAATGGTGGAAGAAACACGGTGAACGCAGGCGATGGTGATGACTATGTTATGAGTTATAATGGTGAAAGGGACACCATCAATGGCGGTGCCGGCGATGACTTTATTAATTTGCAACCGACTGGCAATTACCATGTTAGCGACATGGGGGCAGGTGAGGATACTGTTCAGGCCTATGGTTATGGATCGACAGTTGAAGGAGGTGCAGGCGACGACTTAATGCAGTCGTTGGGGACCGATAATGTTCTCTTCGGTGGCGATGGAAATGACAAGCTTTATGCGCTCAATACAGGCGTCTATCTAGAAGGGGGCGCCGGCAATGATTTACTCTATGGCTATTATGATGATGATACACTTGTTGGTGGTGTTGGTGACGATTATCTCAGCACAAGTAACTACAGCAGTAATTTAAGCGTCAGCGGTGGCGCAGGTGACGACACGCTCAGTATTTTTAGTAATTCGTCCGTGATTGACGGCGGCGATGACAACGACTTGATAATTTTGAAGGGGGGATCCAACACCATTCGTGGAGGGGCGGGCGATGATTTGATCCAGGCGTCGAACACCGGCGATAATATCTTTATATTCGACGCAGACTTCGGTCAGGATACCCTCCAGGATTTTGTTGTAGGGGAAGATGTCCTCGATTTTTCTCTGTTTGTAGATGATATCGGCGACCTCATCTTTGAAGATGTGGATGGTTCAGCTCAAATTTCAGACGGTAACGGAAACTTGCTGGTGTTGGTTGGCGTGTCATCCAATATTCTAGCGGTAGAAGACTTTAAGGTCGGCAAAGAGACGATAGCAGGTGCTGATGGCGCTGACTTGCTGGAAGGCGGTTACAGCCGGGATGTAATTGTTGGTGGAAATGGCAGTGATACGCTGCAAGGCGGCCCCGGGGCGGACGAGCTAGATGGGGGCAGTGGCGATGATGTGCTTTATGGCGAGGACGACGCCGATTCCCTAAGCGGTGGAGACGGCGATGACGTTGCCAATGGCGGAGCTGGCGAGGATGCTATTTGGGGCGGAGCGGGGCATGACAGGCTTTTCGGTGGCATTGACAGCGACACGCTCCAAGGCGACAACGGCGGTGACAGTCTGTCCGGTGGCGGCGGCGCTGATCGCATGTATGGCGGTTCAGGTGACGACAGGCTGGCAGGTGATGGCGGCAACGACATCCTCTATGGGGATCTTGGTGCCGATACGCTTGATGGTGGCGTCGGCAACGACACAGCAAATTATTTTGGTAGCGCGGGTGCCGTAACGCTGAATCTGGCCTCCGGCGGAACAGCTGGCCAAGCGACGGGAGATGTCTACGTTGATGTCGAACATGTTACCGGGTCAAAACGCTCAGATGACATTACTGGCAGCGATGATGACAACCGCATTAGAGGCATGAGTGGCTGGGATACCATTGACGGGGCAGCCGGGGATGACATCATCGAAGCAGGGAGTGGCAATGATGTTGTTGACGGGGGAGACGGCAATGATTTTATCACCGGCGGATTTCACAGCGATTGGCTCGGGGGCGGCCTCGGTGCCGATACGCTAGATGCTGGCAACGGCTTTGATACCCTGAATGGTGGCGGAGGTGATGATCTGCTAACAGGTGGTCGTCATTCCGACCAATTCGTGTTTGGTGGTGCGTCGGGTGATGATATCATCACGGATTTTGAGGCCGAGAAGGATGTGCTCAATCTGTCCCGAACGGCCACCGATTTCACAGACCTCGCCAGCGTTGAAGCGGCTGCAACAGACACCGCTGAAGGACTGCTGATTGACCTTGGGGGCGGTAACAGCGTGCTGCTGCGGGGGGTGAGCCTATTTGATCTTGCAGATATCAGTATCCTCTACGACTAAACAAAAAAGGCGGGCCACATGGACCCGCCTTTTCAATCTTTGCCGAGAGGGAGAAGCGATTAGGCTTCAACTTCCTCTTCAGTTTCTTCAGCTGCGGCTGCAACTTCTTCAACGGCTTCTTCTGGCGCTTCGTCTTCGAAGAGTTCTTCAACAACTTCTTCTTCAACGATTTCAACGTCAGCATCGCTTGCAGTAACAGCAGAACCGGTGTTGAACTGAGTCTCAGCTTCGTCAGCCGAGCGCGCGATGTTCACAATAACGGTTTCAGAAACTTCTGGGTGCAGACGGATAACAACGTCGTGCAGGCCAAGAGTTTTGATCGCGCGGTCCAGAACAACCTGTGCACGGTTGATGGCAACGCCAGCTTCGGTCACTGCGTCAGCAATGTCGCGGCTTGATACAGAACCGTATAGCTGGCCAGATTCGCCAGCAGCGCGGATCATGATAACCTTCAGACCAGCCATCTTCGAAGCAACAGCTTCAGCGTCTTTACGGCGCTCAAGGTTTTCTGCTTCCAGGCGGGCACGGTCAGCTTCAAAAGCTGCTTTGTTGGTTTCAGTTGCGCGCAGGGCTTTCTTCTGCGGCAGCAGGAAGTTACGGGCAAAACCGTCCTTTACGGTAACAATTTCGCCCATCTGGCCGAGTTTCTCGACACGTTCCAGCAGGATGACTTCCATTTTATGTCTCCTAGGATTGAGCGATTATTGAACGATGAACGGCAGCAGCGCGATGTTACGGGCGCGCTTAATCGCTTTCGCCAGTTCACGCTGTTTCTTTGCAGAAACGGCAGTGATACGGCTTGGTACGATCTTGCCGCGCTCAGAAACATACTTCTGCAGCAGCTTTACGTCTTTATAGTCGATGGTTTGTGCGTTTTCGCCGGAAAACGGGCAGGTTTTGCGACGGCGGAAAAATGGACGACGAGCAGCCATTAGCGTGCCTCCCTTTTCGGACCGCGATCACCACGGCCTTCGCCGCGTGGACCACGACGTTCTTTGTCTGCTTTTGCGCGGAGAACGATGGATTCACCTTCTTCCAGTTCGTCAACGCGGATGGTCATGAAACGCAGAACGTCATCATGCAGGCGCGCTTGGCGCTCCATCTCAGCAACCGCAGCGTGAGGGGCGTCCAGATTCATAAGAATATAGTGACCCTTGCGGTTTTTCTTGATTTTGTATGCGAGGTTTTTGAGGCCCCAGTATTCGGTCTTTGCGACCTTGCCTTCGTTCTCCTCAATGATTTTGGAGAAGTCGGCGGTAATGCCTTCAACTTGCGACGCAGTGATGTCCTGACGCGCAATGAAAACATGCTCGTAATAAGCCATGTTTTGCTCCTTTAGTGCTGATTGTTCGCCAGTCGCTATGACGGGCGCCTCCAGCTTTCCTTAACAAAATCCCGTGCCTGAGGGCTTGAACCCGAGACTCGAGACGCGCCTCTATACCGCTGCAACCGCTCAAAAGCAAGGGAAAGCTTGGGCCGGTGCAATTATTTGCCTTAAAGGCTTGCCATTCCGCTACGGCCTATGCCATTCCCTCCTGTGATTTGAGGCAAATCGGAGGTTCATGAATGACCCGCGCACTCGTATTCCCAGGCCAGGGCAGTCAGTATGTCGGCATGGGAAAATCTTTGGCTGAAGCGTTTGAGCCAGCCCGTCTAGTTTTCGAGGAAGTCAACGATGCACTTTCTCAGGATCTCTCTAAAATCATGTGGGAAGGCCCGGAAGACGATCTTCGTTTGACGGAAAACACCCAGCCTGCACTGATGGCCCATTCGCTGGCGGTGATCCGCGTTCTTGAGGACGGCGGCCTGAAAGTGGGTGAGCTTGCAAGCCATGTGGCTGGGCACTCGCTCGGTGAATATTCAGCGTTGGCTGCAGCCGGAGCTTTTTCTGTCGCTGATGCGGCGCGCCTTTTGAAGTTGCGCGGGCAGGCAATGCAACGCGCTGTGCCGGTGGGCGAGGGGGCTATGGCTGCGATCCTGGGCCTCAGTCTAGAGGACGTAAATGCAGTTGTGGAAGAAGCTGCGAAGGGCCAGGTGGTTGTTGCAGCCAATGATAACGCCGACGGTCAGGTTGTGGTTTCAGGCCACAAGGCGGCCGTCGAGCGCGCGATTGAGATTGCCAAGGCCAAGGGCGCCAAACGCGGCTTGCTGCTGCCGGTATCCGCGCCCTTCCATTGCCCTTTGATGGCGCCTGCTGCTGACGAAATGAAAGCTGCGCTTGCCGACGTAGCTATTGAGCGCCCAGTGGTGCCTGTAATTGCCAACGTATTGGCGGCACCCGTGAGCGAGCCTGACGGCATCCGCAATTTGCTCGTTGAGCAGGTGACCGGTGCTGTGCGCTGGCGGGAAAGCGTGGCGTCCATGGGATCGCTTGGCATTACGGATATGGTTGAGATTGGAGCAGGCAAAGTGCTCTCGGGTCTTGCGCGCCGTATTGACCGGGACCTCAATACAGCTAATATTCAGGATCCGGCCGACATCGAGGCCTTTACGGCATCGCTTTAAGGCCAGTCAGGGGAGTTATTATGTTTAATCTTGAAGGCAAGAAGGCGCTTGTAACTGGCGCCACCGGCGGCATTGGTGCCGCGATTGCCAAAAGCCTGCATGCTGCAGGCGCTGAAGTGGCCATTTCCGGCACGCGTGCCGAAAAGCTTGAAGAGCTGAAAGCTGAGCTTGGCGATCGCGTACATGTGATTGCAGCGAACTTGTCTGATCGTGACAGTGTAGATCAGCTTGCCAAGGACGCTGCAGAAGCCATGGGCGGCGTCGATATTTTGGTTAATAACGCCGGCATTACAAAAGACAACCTGGCCATGCGGATGAAAGATGAGGACTGGGATAGTGTGATGCAGGTTAACCTGGAATCATCCTTCCGTCTTATCAAGGCTCTGATGCGGGGCATGATGAAGTCTCGTTGGGGCCGTGTCGTGAATATCACCAGCGTCGTTGGTGTGACCGGCAATCCAGGGCAGGCCAACTATTGCGCGTCAAAAGCGGGCATGATTGGGATGTCCAAGGCATTGGCGGCAGAGCTCGCAAGCCGCGGCATTACAGTGAACTGTGTAGCGCCAGGCTTTATCGGCACGCCAATGACTGATGTGCTCACGGACGAGCAAAAGGCTGCCATCACTAGTGGAATTCCATCTGGTGATTTGGGTGAGCCTGAAGATATTGCATCTGCGGTCTTGTATTTGGCGAGCCCAGAAGCAAAATATGTTACCGGCCAAACGCTCCACGTGAATGGCGGGCTGGCAATGATTTAATTGGGATTTTCCCAAATCACGATTTTGTGGCTACGGCCACAAAAGCATAACAGAGGCTTCTCAAAGGGAAGAAACTGTGTTACTAGCGCCCTCGATGCGGGCGATCTGGCTCAGATTGCTAGGATTTCCGCAACAAGGGGTTTT